>Ga0208297_1001760_pt1 | contig 16751 bp, 17 predicted proteins | sample LMS_cellobiose_e_FD_187367 | JGI IMG/M metagenome (GOLD analysis project Ga0208297, IMG submission 187367) | Rumen-fistulated moose microbial communities from Alaska, USA - LMS_cellobiose_enrichment (SPAdes) (version 2) | ecosystem: Host-associated > Mammals > Digestive system > Stomach > Rumen... | reverse complement strand
CCTGACTACATTTGAAGAGCCACAGAAAAAGCATTTTTTTTACCATAACAATGATAATCTTTGCAAAGATAAGGAAATCAGTCATTTGCAAGGATTTCATCCTACTAAATGTCTATTAGCCCAATGTCTATTATACCCGGAAAACCAATAGATTGGAAGCCCCTAAACACAAAGCAACTCCCGGATTCATCCGAGAGTTGCAGCTGGGGTGCGATGTGGGGCTCGAACCCACGACACCCAGAACCACAATCTGGTGCTCTACCAACTGAACTAATCGCACCATATTCAGAAGGAGCCACAAAGGTACGAAAATATTTTTTCCATGCAAGCGGAGAAGACAGAAAAAATGATTATCTTTGTGAAATTCGACTAATCTACTATTTATGGCAAAAGAGATAAAGTTTTCCCTCGTGTACAGGGACATGTGGCAGTCCTCCGGCAAGTATCAGCCGCGCGTGGACCAGCTGGTGCGGGTGGCTCCGGCCATCGTTGATATGGGATGTTTCGACCGCGTGGAGACCAACGGCGGCGCCTTCGAGCAGGTGAACCTGCTGTACGGCGAGAACCCGAACGTGTCCGTGCGCAAGTGGACGGCCCCGTTCCACAAGGCGGGCATCCAGACCCACATGCTGGAGCGCGGCCTGAACGGCATCCGCATGTTCCCCGTGCCGGCAGACGTTCGCGAACTGATGTTCAAGGTCAAGAAAAAGCAGGGCACGGACATCGCCCGTTCCTTCTGCGGCCTCAACGACCACCGCAACCTCAAGCTCTCCGTCGAGTATGCGAAGAAGGCCGGCATGATCTCCCAGGCCGCCCTGTCCATCACGCACTCCCCGGTGCACACGGTGGACTATTATCTCAAGCTCGTCGAGAAGCTCGTGGAGTATGGCACCGACGAGATCTGCCTCAAGGACATGGCGGGCGTCGGCCGTCCTACGGAGCTTGGCCAGCTCGTCGCGGGCATCAAGAAGAATCACCCGCACGTCAAGGTCCAGTACCACGGCCACTCCGGCCCCGGCTTCTCTCCCGCTTCGATGCTGGAGGTCGCCCGCGCCGGCGCCGACTACCTCGACGTGGCCGTCGAGCCCCTTGCCTGGGGCAAGGTCCACCCGGACGTGATCACCATCCAGCAGATGATGAAGGCGGACGGCTTCCTGGTGAAGGACATCAACATGGACGCCTACATGGAGGTCCGCCGCCTGACCCAGGAGTTCATCGACGACTTCCTCGGCTACTGGATCAATCCGACCAACTCCAAGATGACCTCCCTTCTGGTCGGCTGCGGCCTGCCGGGCGGCATGATGGGCTCCATGATGGCTGACCTGACCGGCTTCAAGGCGGCGATCAACGCCTCCGAGCGCGCCAACGGCAAGCCGGAGAGCAGCCTCGACTCCCTGATGGTCCAGCTCTTCAACGAAGTCGAATACGTGTGGCCGCGCCTGGGCTACCCGCCCCTCGTGACCCCGTTCAGCCAGTATGTCAAGAACACGGCCCTGATGAACCTCCTCGCCATGGCGCAGAACAAGCCGCGCTTCTCCACCATCGACAAGGACACCTGGGGAATGATCCTCGGCAAGATGGGCAAGCTCCCCGGCGAGCTCGCTCCGGAGATCGTCCAGATCGCCAAGGAGAAGGGCATGGAGTTCTACACCGGCAACCCGCAGGACATGTATCCCGACGAGCTCCCGAAGTATCGTGAGATGATGAAGGAGAAGGGCTGGGATTTCGGCGAGGATGACGAAGAGCTCTTCAACATGGCCATGTTCGAGCGCCAGTACCTCGACTACCGCAGCGGCATCGCCAAGGAGCGTTTCAACAAGGACCTCGAAGCCTTCCGCGAGAAGGCCGGCGCTCCGATCGTGGTCAAACGCGCGGTCGTGGAGATGCCCGAGTTCGACCTCGACGCCCTCCTGGCCAAATATCCCAAGGCCACGCCCGTCCAGGCGCCCGCCAAGGGCCAGATGCTCTGGCAGGTCGACGTGGACGGTCCTTCCACCGCCCCCGCCGTCGGCACGAAGGTCGCCGCCGGCAAGCCTTGCGGCTATGTCCAGACCTGGTACGGCATGGAGGAGATCCTGCCGGCCGTGGACGGACAGGTCGTCGCCGTGACGGCCAAGCAGGGCAAGACCGTGGAGAAGGGCGAGATCGTCGCGCTCATCCAGTAAGTCCTGAGATCTTCTACTCGAAATGCGACCCGCGTCCCAGTTCTTGGGACGCGGGTCGCATTTTACCCTATTAACTGCTACCCGCGGGACAATTCCAGGCCCACGGGTGGCACCCGGTTAAGGAATGAAGCGACGGGTGAATTCCGCCAGGTCTTCGGACGGGGTGTCACCGCAGGAATGTTTCAGCAGGGACCAGCGGACGGTCCAGTCGAGCGAGGCGCCGGGGGCGAGGGTGGTGTAGGGGCCCTGCTCTTCGATTTCGACGAAGGTCTTGCCGGGGTTGGCGTAGATCTGGATCTCCGCCTCGCCCGGGGCCGCCTGGGCGGCGTCGATGTCGTCGAAGGTCTTGATGAGCATCAGGCCGCCGGCGCTGAAGGCGAGCCAGCCGTGGCCGTCGGCGTTGATCTTGCGGTTCATGGAAGCTTCGTCCATCACGTACCAGGCGGTGTCGTGGGAGAAAGTGAAGGGGAGCCCCTCCATGTTGTTGGCGGGCTCCACCGACGGGGCGTCGAAGAAGACCACGCCGCCGTTGGGCACGCGGGAGATCTCCCAGGGAGCCACTTTCCGGGTCTCTCCGGACTCGTTGACGATGGTGTAGGTGATGACGATGGCACCGTCCTCTGGGTTCGTCACGAAACGTTTGCGGATGCGGTAGCCGAAGCGGTCGGATTTCTCTCCGGTGAGCACGAGGGCGCCGTCCCGGATCTCGGCACTGAAGGGCTTGGTGTCATATTCCGCCACCGGCGGCCAGTTCCATTCCGCCTGCGGACTGGTCCAGAAGGTGCTTCCGAAGGAGTTCGGGAAACGGCCCTGGTTGAGGACCTCGGCCTCTCCGAGCTTGACGGAGAGGATCTTGCCGCCGTGCTGGGCGTCGACGGTCATGGTGACGTCGTCCACGGTGATGCGGTACTGCCCGCCATCCAGGGCGGTGATATTCTGTGCGGCGGCGCCGGAGGCCAGCAGGCAGCCGGCGGCGATGAGGGAAAGGAGAATGCGGTTTTTCATAACATTGACAATTAGCCATCCGAAGGTAGAGATTATTGGCAAATAATACATATATTTGTAGACCAAATACTTGCAATTTTGATGAAAAAACTGTTCCTTATCCTCATGTGCGGCCTTCTCATGACAGGCTGCGCTGCACTCAAGCAGAAGACTGCTGAGCTCAAGCAGAAACAGACCGAAGCCAAGATCAACAAGAAGGCCGACGCCCTGTCCGACCTCAAGGGCGCGACCGTCGAGCCCGTCACGGAGGCGGACGGCTCCACGGCGCTCAAGGTCACGTTCGACAGCGGCATCCTGTTCGGGTTCAACGAGACCGAACTGGGAGAGGAGGCGAAGAAGTCGATCGACCGCCTGGTCGAAAGCATTTCCGACATGCCCGACAGCCGCATTCGCGTGTATGGGCACACGGATATCGTGGGCAGTTCGGAGGTCAACCAGGCCAAGTCCACCGCGCGGGCTGAGGAAGTGGCCAAATATCTGGAAGAAAAAGGGATCGCCGCCAGCCGCATCACGGCGGAAGGGCTCTCCTTCACCAAGCCTGTCGCTGACAACAGCACAGAGGAGGGCCGTGCCAAGAACCGCCGCGTGGAGATCTACGTGATCCCGGCGAAATAGGACTTATTCCTTGGGCTTGCTGAACATGTAAAGCAGGTCGAAGATCGCGGCCAGCAGCAGCACGCCCAGCACCAGGAGTTTGACCTTGGGGGCCAGGGGTTGCAGCGTCAGCCCTCCCGTCTCTCCGTCCGCTTTTTCCCGGACTTTCTTCTCCCGGGCAGGCTTTTCTTTGGGAGCCTGCTCTTCGGCGGCCGTTTCTATGGATTCCGCCGTATCCTTGCGGGAGGTGTCATCGACCTTCGCGGCCGGCGCTTCGGCGGGTTCCTCCTGGACAATGCCTTCGCGGCCGTACAGGTGCAGCACGTCCATCCCGTTGCAGGAGAAGACGATGGCCATCCTGTCGCCGGTGGTGGGGGCTTTCTTCGAAAGGGTCAGCGCCTCTGCGCCTGCCGGGCCGGCCATGTAGGAGCCGCCGGAGGCGGTGAACTGTCCGTCCACGCTGCCTGCGCCGGGAATCTTATGCGACGCCCAGTTGGATTTGGTCCACTCCGGATCCCCCGTCAGGAGGGTCACGCGGCCGTAGACATGGTCCGGCGCCGCGGAGAGCTCGCCCGAGGACGACACGGAGACCGTCACCGTCATGCTCTCGCCCGGAGCGTATTCATTTTTCAGGGAAGAGAACACGCCCTTGGAGGTGAAGACGGACAGGGACTCCCCGGCCGTCACCTTCCGCTCGTAGGAGAAGGTGCCCGGCTTGTAAGAGCGGTCGATACGGACGGTCTGTCCGTTTTCCCAGAATCCGCCGGCACCGTAGGTCGTGGTCTCGAGGAGTTTCCAGTTGAGGTCCTGTGCGGCGCCCGGCCGGGCGAATGCCACCAGGCAGAGGGCAAAGGCGGTCAGTATGGCTTTCGTTCTCATGGCTCCTACAGTTTGAAGATGACGAAGAGGGCGGCGGCGATGATCAGCACCAGCAGGATGCTCCCGATCACGATGCGTTTCGAGGAAGGCTTCGCGGCCGGTTGCGGCGGCGCCGGAGCCGGTTTGGGCTCGGGCTTGGGTGCCGGCTTGGGCTGGGGCCTGGGCTCGGGTTTCGGAGCCGGTTGGGGTCTCGGGACTGGCTTGGGCTCGGGTTTGGGCTGCGGAGCCGGTTTGGGCTCGGGCTTGGGTGCCGGCTGCGGCGCAGGGGCCGGGGCCGGTTTCGGAGCCGGTTTCGGGGCCGGTTTCGGGGCCGGTTTCGGCTGCGGAGCCGGCTGGGGCGGCGCCTCGACGGAGACCGGCGCGCCGCAGTTCTCGCAGAATTTGGCGCCATCCGGAATCTGGGCGCCACATTGTTCGCAAAACATGGTGAAAGGTGTTTCTTATTCGCGAAGATAGTGAAAAACGCGGGATAATTCGTACCTTGCAAGAGAAAACGATTGCTTAATACCGACCATTATGAAAAAACTGGCAGCAAGCTTGCTCCTCCTCGCGCTTTCCGTCAGCGCACTGCACGCGCAGAACATCAGTTACGGCAATTATCATCAGCTCCGGCAGCCCATCCCGATGATCCTGGACACGGACTTCGGCAGCTGCACGGACGACCTGTTCGCCATCGTGATGCTCTATCACTACATCGAAGACGGGCTGGTGGACCTCCGCGGCGTCATCGTGGACCGCGAAGGTGACCGCAATGCGGTGCTGGTGGATGTCTTCAACCGCTTTTACGGGCATCCCGACATCCCCATCGCCCTGGAGCACAACGGTGTCAAGAATCCCTACGATTTCATTCCCTACAGCAAGCTCGTCGAGTTCAAGAATCCCGACGGGAGCTGGCTGTACCCCCGCAGCATCGACCCGTCGAAGCTCCCCGAGGGCCACAAGTTCTACCGCAAACTGCTCAGCGAGGCCGAGGACCATTCGGTCGTGGTGGTGGCCATCGGCATGATGACCTGCCTGTCCCAGCTGTTCGAGTCCGGGGCGGACGAGTATTCGCCGCTCAGCGGCGTGGAGCTGTTTGGCAGAAAGGTCAAATCGATCTATATCCAGGCCGGGCACTTCGACGGCAACGACAACCTGAGCGGCTACAACATGCGCACGGCCTCCGCCGCCGCTGCCGTTTTCTACGACAAGCTGCCGAAGAACGTGGACCTGATCCTGTCCCCGACCAACGTGGGCGAGATGATGGACTACACCTCCGCGGACATCCTGACCGACCTGTCCTACACGGATCTGAACCCGATCAAGACCGTCTACACCCAGTTCGACTGCGAGGTGGGGCAGCGCATGTGGGATACCAACTGCGTGGTCAACGCGGTCCTGGGCGACGGGGAATACAACCTCTCCCCGCGCGGCTGGGTCCGCTATGTAGACCGCGGCGAGGCATCCCAGATGATCTTCACCCCCGATCCCGACGGCAACGCCCGCTACCACCTGCCCGGCGACACCTATTTCGCAGAGGAGAAGGTCATGGACATCCGTCGCCACACGCGCATGCTGCCCCGGCCTTCTGCCTATTCCATCGAGGCGCCGCAGCCGCAACTGACCGGGGCGGACGCCGCGCAGTGGACCCGGGAGCGGCTCGCCCAGCTCGCCGACAAATACATGGGCGCCGCGGCCAATACCTTGGATCCCAACGAGGTGCGGCAGCTGTTCCGCCCGCTGGGCTACACGGGCACCAACGCCGCCGATTTCCGCGAAGCGGAGGCGCTGATCTACGACTGCCTGCTGGAAAAGATGGTGCAGAAGGCGCTGCGGGAAGGCAACAGCGACCTCACGGTCGTGATGGGGCCGCCCGCATCCGGCAAGAGCAAGGCGGTCAAGGAACTGGACCTGGGCGGGTCCGGCCTCATCTGTGACGGCGTGCTCGCCGGCGACGGCGCCCTGGACGACCTGATCCGGAAGGCCCGCGCGCTCGGCATGCGCAAGGTCACGGTCGTGCCGGTGTACAACGATGTGCTGAGCTGCCTGAAGAACAGCCTGAACCGCTCGTCCGGCCGCGTCACCGGCCTGGATGAGCTGGTTGCCGAATACCGCGCCCAGGCGGGTCGCCTGACGGACCTGCACCGGGCATTCCCCGACGTGGAAATCAAGCCCTTCGACTGCGCGCAGAACCGGGACCTGCGTCCCGTAAGCTACGCGCAGGCGCTCCGGTGGAATTACAACGTCAGCGCCGGCGACCTCCAGAAACTGCTTTCGTTCCTGCTGGACGCCGTCAATGGCGGAGAGATCGGTCTTGGGTCGCTGAAAGCGGCGACGGGCGATCTGCTCTCCATCCCGGGCCTTGACACGAAGGGCCAGGCCCTGGCGGGGCAGATCGACCGCCGCGTCGCTGAACTGCTTCAGGAATATATTGTCCGATAAGGAATTACCGGACAACCGGAGCTAGATCACCTTTTCCGGAATGGCGAAGGTGGATTCAGGGAGTTTGGGGTTCTCATCAAACTCCTTCACCATCATGGAGTTGTTGGCTCCGAGGGCGCCCTTGGTTTCCATCTTCAGGATGATGCCCTGCCAGACCCATACCGTATTGGTGATCGTGCGGAGGAGCGACTTCGTCTTGTAGGTGTAGACCTTGCAAGTCTTGCCGAAGACCTCTTTTTCACCGAGATCCTGGACTTTGTACTCCTTGATGAATTCGTCGGTCATGTTCAGGTAATTGAGTCCCGGGGTCCCTTCGGTCATCTTGGCGCTCCGGTTATTGTCGTCGTCAAACCAGGCCTGCGTGTAGACTTTATTGTCGCGGAGCAGGACCTCGGTATGGTAATTCCCCATGCCTTCCATCATGATCTGGTCGTGCTGCTTGCGGAGCCTGCCGTAGTCGTCGAACCAGACTTCGTTGTATTGGAGGCCGCCGCTGGTCTGGGTCTCATATTTCAAGTGTCCGGATTTGATGCCGTACACGGCATCATCCTGCGCACTGAGCATCGCGGTGCCAAGCAGCAGGCCGGCGGCGAACAGGATCAACTTTTTCATAAGCGGAAAGTGTTTATGTTATTAATTATTTATAAAGTGCTGTCGCAAAGGTAATAAAATTAATGGAAAGAACGCGGGGTCACTCGCTGTAATTGTGGTCGATGACGACGGTCACCTGCATGTCGGGAGCCAGCGCCCGGAGCTCCTCCGCCAGCTGGCGGGAGAGGGCTGCGTCGTCGTGGCAGGAGATGTCGGGCACCACGTCCACGGAAAGCATCCGGTCCTTCTCCGAGCAGTAGAATCCGTGGACCTGGACGAGTTCTTTGTGGGCGGCGAGGGCCTTCGTCACTTTCGCCTGCAGGTCGGCACGCTGGTTCTCCCCGGTGGCCACGGCATAGATGCCCACGGTCAGGACGATCCCGTGCTGCGCGAACATCCGGGTGGACAACTTGCGGGTCAGGCCGTGGATCTCGTGGGCAGACATCGTATCGGGGACACTGATGTGCAGCGAGCCGATCATCACGTCCGGTCCGTAGTTGTGCAGGATGATGTCGAACACGCCGCGGACGCCTTCGACGGCCATGATTTCCTGCTTGATCTCCCTGATGAGCTCCGGCGACACCCGGGCCCCCAGCAGCTCGTTGACGGGAGACGCCAGCATCTCGATGCCCGCCTTGATGATCACGACGGAGATCAGGGCACCGAGAATGCCGTCCAGGGAGATCCCCCAGATCAGCATGATGCCCGCCGACACGAGCGTGGCCGTGGTGATGATGGCGTCGAACAGGGCGTCCGAGCCGGAGGCCGTCAGGGCGTCGCTCTTCAGCTGCTTGCCTTTCCGCTTGACATACCATCCCAGCAGGAGCTTGACGACGATGGCCACGATGATGACGATGAGCGTCGGTGTCGTATAGCTCGGCTCCGTGGGCTCGATGATCTTCTTCACGCTCTCGATGAGCGAGGTGATGCCCGCCGACAGCACGATGACGGCGATGATGATGGCGCTGAAGTATTCGATGCGTCCGAAACCGAAGGGGTGCTCGCGGTCGGCCGGCCGCTGCGACAGCTTGGTGCCTATGATGGTGATGACGCTGGAAAGGGCGTCGCTGAGGTTGTTCACCGCATCCATGACGATGGCCACGCTGCTCGCGATGATGCCTACGATGGCCTTGAATGCCGCCAGAAGCACGTTGGCGACGATTCCGATGACGCTGGTGCGTATGATCTGGGAACTCCGGTCCATATTATTTATGCCTTGCCTGCTTTCTTCAGTGTGTCGTATGTTTCTGAAAGCCACTCATCGTAGTGGTCATAGGGGGTCTCGGTCCACCAGTCCAAGAGCTTGTTCAGGGACCCGGCGTCTTCTTCGAGGCTGGTGCACCTGTACTGCTCGGGATCGCGGTTGACCGTCACGACATGATGGCCGTCTTCCTTGAAATCGATCCGGTAAATGCAATGCCCCGTCCAGCTGCGGTGCGCCCAGAGCGTTGATCCCTCCATGTACCAGAACCACTTGTCCTCCATCGCCTGTGGAATGTGGCCGCGACGGAGCAAGGCCATTTCCGCTTCGCTGAAAGACCTGTCGAGCACGAAGGTCTCATGCCGACCGGGCATGGGCTCCGTTTTCCAGTCACCGCGACAGGCGATGAGTTTCTTCATGATCGATAAGATAATTTGGTAAACTGTCTGTCGTCACAAAGATAAGCAATTTATCTGCTTATTGTCTCATGCGGTCACGGGTGTCGTTTCCGGCGCCGGTGCCTTTGTACTTGCTCTGGGCGGTGTTGAAGTTGTAGCGGAGGGACAATTTGACGCGCTGGGTATCCATCCGGTTGGTCTGCCGGACCTTATAGTGGCCGAAGTCCGTGGCGACGTCGTTGTGGGCCATGCCCGCCAGGTCGGAGCCTTCCAGGCGCAGCACCAGGGAGCCGTCCTTGAGGAGCGTCTTCTGCACCGCGGCGGAAAGGTCGCAATAGACATTGGTCAGGTAGATGTTCTGGGTGTAGCCCCTGCTGTACACCACGCCACCCAGTTCCAGCTGCCAGCCGCCTTTCAGGCGCAAGGTGTTGAACATTTGGGCGACGAACAGGGTTTTGTCATTGAAGCTGGTCCTCCGGACGCCGGAAGGCTCGTGGGCGTCGGGGGCATTGATGGTGAGCCACTGCGGCTGTGCCAGGAAGGTGTAGTTCAGCGAGAGCGGGCCGAAGGTGGGCGTCAGGTTCACATAGACCGACAGGGTGCGGAACGGTTCGTCCAGGTTGCGGGGTTTCACCAGCAGCACGCCTTCGTCGTTGTAGGGGTAGGACCAGGTGGCGATGGCGTCTTTGATATGGTTGTAATCCGCGCCCAGGGTGACGAAGTTCCATACGGCCGTCAGGCTGAGGTTGTGCATGATCTGCGGCTGCAGGGCGGCGTTTCCGCTCTGCCACAGGTAGCGGCTGTTGTAGCGGATGGCGCTGGAGAGCATCGAGAAGCCCGGACGGAGCGTCTTGGCGCTGTAGTTCAGGAGCATCTGCACCGGGCCGAAGACGTTGGCATAGGAAAGCGTCGGGAACCAGTTGCCATAGGACCGGCTGAGATCGTTCTGCGGGGCCAGGGCGTCTTCGTAGATGTAGCGGACGTGTTCGTACCGAACGCCGGCGCTGACCTGTCCCAGTCCCGGCAGGTAGAAGCTGTAGGAGGCGAATCCCGCGAGGTTATCCTCTTTTACGCTGGCCGATGAGGCGGGTACCGGGATCCCGGTGAGGCTGTAATCGTCCGAGCGGCGCGAGAAGGTCTCCTCCGTGCCCAGCGTGAACCGTCCTTTCCAGATGGGATAGGAAAGCACCAGTTTGGTGGCATACAGGCGGTTCCGGCTTTCGGACCCGGTGCTCACCCGGGCGTCGTAGGACATTTCACCGGTCTCTTCGGAACGGGAAGCGGTGGTTGTGGCTGTGGTAAAATAGTCGGCGTTGAAGTCGATGTTCAGCTTGCCGCCCACCGTGCCGTTGTAATAGACGTTTGCGCCTACATTATAAGGAGTTATGTCTCCGATGAAGTCCTCCGTGACGGTGGTGATGTTGTCCATCAGCACGTTGTCGCGGAACACCTTGTCGGTGATGACGGTGCGGCTGGAGAGGCTTGGCTGGCGCCCCCATTCCACCTTGGCGCCCAGGAAGTGGGTGTCGGCAAGCTGCCAGTTGATGCCGGCGTTGCCTCCCAGGTTCCGGGTCATTCCGATGCCGTCGATGGAGGCCTGGTCCAGGAAGACGGGCGAACCGGTGGTCTCTTTCTCAGCGTCGCTGAGCTGGAAGTAATTGCTTTTGCTGTAGTTGATGCCGGCGAAGAAGTCCACGCCGCCTGTCCGGTAATTCAGGTTCAGGTTGGCAGCGGGGTCGTTGAAGGAGGCGCGGCGCAGGGACTGGGCATCCGAGACGGTCAGGTTGAAACCGAAGCCGTCTCCCTGGCGCCTGACGGTGCGGATGCGCACCACGCTGCGGACGGAGGCGTCATACTGGGCGCCGGGATTGGTGATCACCTCGACGCTCTGGATCTCGTTGCTCTGCAGGCGGTCCAGTTCCGATGCGTCGTTCATCCTGCGGCCGTTGATGTAGACGAGCGGAGATCCCTTCCCAATCACCTCCAGGCCGTTCGGTCCCTTGATGAGGCCCGGGGTCCTGGCAAGCACGTCATTGGCGTTGCCCACGTTCTCCAGCACGGAGCCGCGGACGTTGGTCTGCAGGCCTTCGCCGGTGAGTTTGGTCTTGGGCATCACGGCCGAGACGACGGCCTCGCCGAGCAGTTCCGTGTCTTCTGCGAGCCGGACGGGCGGGAGCTCCACCAGGGGACCGCTCAGGATGACGGTCTGCGAAGCGTCGCGGTAGCCGACCAGGGATACCGTGAGGGTGTAGGTGCCGGCGGCGGCTTTCAGTTCGAAGCGGCCGTCCTCTCCGGCAGTGGCGCCGCACACGACGGTGCCGTCCGTGCGGGAGAGAAAAGCGGTCGCAAAACCCATCGGAACCCCGGAGTTGTCTATAATGGTGCCGCGGAGGATCGTTTCTCCCTGGCGGGCGGCGTAGGTTTTTGGAACCAGAACGATGCTGCAGAGCAGCAGAATGGCGATTTTTAAGCAGGTCTTCATTTGTTTATGCGTGTAATAGTATAATAGTACACTGCAAATGTAGTGCAATTTTACGAAAGTGCAAATATTTTTTTTGAAAAAAAGGGCGCCCGACCCTAAACAATCAGCGAGTGGAGCTTGAAAGAGAAATAGCCCTTGCCATCAAGATATGCGAGTGCATCCTCCAGGAGCGCAGCCTTCCGCTCTTCTTCCAGATCGGAATGAAAGAGGATGTCGATGAACGTCTCCAAGCCGTGGTCGGAAATTTTCTCGGTCTCCACAAGATACCAGACGGGGTTCTCCCGCTGCAGGAGCGCGTCGAGGTCGAAGGGCAGGCTCGCCTTGTCGAATTCATCCTTCACGTCGGTCAAGGTGTAGTCCGGCGTGTCGCCGTCCAGCAGGCCCAGCTTCCGGGCAATCATCAGCAGCATCTCGCCCAGGCGGTCGATTTCCCTGAGGATAAAATCTTCCATCTTATTCGTCTTTCATTTTGAGGCGCTCGATGATGTCGTCGCAGGCATTCAGCAAACGCTTGGCGAAGTAATATTCCAGGGCCAATGTCCCCACACACAGGAGCGCAAGGAGAATGCCTCTTCTCCACATCAGTTCGACGCTGATATTCATAGAGGTCATAAAGATCACGGCAACGACGACGAATGCGAAGAAATAGATGCAGATTCCGGTCTCCAGGGCAATGTACCGCTTTTTGAACCGACGCAGCGTTTCAGTCGTCGACAGGATGTCGCCATTGTATATTTCTTCTTCCCGGACACCTTTATAGGCCCAATATACACCGGAAAAGAAAATGACACTGAAGATGATAATGGCAAGCGTAAGCCACCAGGCCATGCCTTGTATATAGCTCAGGATGGTTGCCAATATGCCGCACGCGACTCCAAGCGGGACCATTTTCTTTGAAAGGAAAAGCCGGCGCACATCCTTTTTCATCGCATTCTGCATCAGCCGATCGTTGATGATCTGCTGTTTGTCGAACCGTTCCTTCAGTGCGGCATAATCCTGCCGCATCTGTTCCAGTTCCTGACCGATATCGAATTCTTCCTTGTTCATGGCACGGGTGATTAAAGATGGGACTTTTTGAGTTCTTCCTTGATCCGATGCAGCTGGAAGGAGACGTTCTTCACCGAGATGCCCATGATGGCGCCGATCTCCTCGTAGCTCAGGCCTTCGAGCCACAGGAGGATGATGGCGCGGTCCACCAGGCCCAGTTGATTGATGCGGGCGTACAGGCGCTTGGTCTGCAGCGCCCGGTCGTCCGTATCCTCAAAGGGGTCGATGTCCACGCTCAGGGGGACCCGCTCTCCGCCCCGGCGCCGTTTCTTGTCGGCGTTGAGGCAGCAGTTGAGCGCCACACGGTAAATCCAGGTCCGGACATCGGACTCCGCGCGGAAAGAATCGTAGCCCTTCCAAAGCCTGATCAGAATCTCCTGGAAGAGGTCGTCGATCTCGTCCGTGTCCTTCGAGAACATGTAGCACACCGAGTAGATGGTGCTCTTGTGCTCCCGGACCAGTTGGGTGAATACTTGTTCTTTGTTCTGCATCATTGATCGGATATGCACCCGTTAGACAACAAAGTTCGTAAAAAACTATTTTTCTTAGCCCAGGTTTACGCATTACCCATTATAATACAAAGCAGGCCGGGCTTCCGATACATTCGGAGGGCGTATTTCGCGGATTACGCCTGAGGAATGGTCATTCATTTTTCCCGGACGGCCTTTCCGCTGATGTGTTCGATGGTGAATGCCAGTATTTCCGCCTTGGGACCGTTGCGGAGGATGTCGGTTTCCGTGTCGTAGCCGGCGGGGAAGTATTTCCTTGCCAATGAATGGAGCTTGTCCATCCTTTCCCGTTCATCGGCGACGATATCGACCCGACCGAAACAGATTACGCTTTTTACATGATACCACCAGTCGCCGGGTTCTTTCTCGGGCTCGTCCAACACCGTGAAACAGGCTTTGTCACAGGCGCGGATGGCATCCAGCTTGTGCCCTTCCCGGGCGCAGTGGAAATACAGTTTCCCGTCCTCAAAGACGAAATTGATCGGCACGGAATAAGGATAACCGCCGTCCCCGTTGACCGAGAGGAAACCCCGACGGGCACGCTCCAGGATCCGGAAGCATGCATCTTCCGGAAGGGCCTGTTTGAACCGGCGCATGGGGCGGAAAGGCGGCCTGTCGACAACTTTCCGGAATACGAGCATTTCGTCATCTTCGCTCCAATGGCCGGCCTCCTCCTCAGGGACCTCCGGCCCATGCTGGTATTTGTTCCAAAATCCGACGACGTGGAAACCGCAGCGGTTCACATAGAAGTGGAGGTTGCGCTTCTCGAAATAGGGAGTGATGGTTTCCCAGACCAGTACCTCCGGATGCAGGGCCTCCACGGCCTTCCAAGCCGCCTGTCCGATGCCTTTGCTATGGCACTCCGGGAGGACGAAGAGCAGTTCAAGTTCGCCTTTGGCGGCGTTCTTGTCGATCTGCAGCACGACACCGCCCACCTTTTCTCCGTCCCGGACGATCCGGTAGGTCTCGGCCTTCTCTCCGTCGATGGAATGCTCGATCGTCGATCGGGAGATCACTTCCTCTCCTTCCTCGCAGCGGTCATCCCGCATGCCGAACTCCTGCTGGGCGCCGTACTTGAACGCCCACTGGTTGTCCAGGATGAATTGCTCCCGGTCTTCCGGCTGCAGGGGAACAAGTTTGATTTCAGGCAGTTTCATACGCATCGATAAATTGGATTTTGGCTACTGTCGCCAATCATCCACAACATATAACTCCCCATTGTAAGTAAAGCAGATTTTGCTTTCCTTACCGGTGAGATAGAGGAACATCTTCTGTCCGGTTTTTGTGTTCTTGAAGTGGCCATAGTTGATTTTGCCAAGGCTCATGCCGTTGGTCCTGATCAGATGGCTCAACATGCCCTCCGGCATTTCGGTGACGGTAATTTCATCAACAGGAATAAGTTGCGGCTTGCCTATGTACGTGCTCAACCGGATTTTGCCGTTCTCGTTGACCGAGATACCCTTGGGCCAATAGGCCAGCATTACACCCACCACGACAAGGAAAGTGACAGCGATAAAAACGATAGTCAATATCATAGCAGTACGAGGAGATTTAAGAGCCATTGTGTAGTGTAAATTGCGATTTGTCGGTATAAAGATATGCATTATCCTAAAAAACACAAGATGGAGTAAGAGCTCTCAGGACCCCTTTCCCGGTTGCTGCCGGGCACGTTTTGCGGCCTTGGTGTGCCCGGGAGGTGATTTTTCCGGGTCCCGGGCACGGAAAGAGGTATCTCTGTGCCCAGGGGCTCCCTGGGGCAGCCGCGTAGCGGCGGGGGTTAAGGGACGGAGTCCGCCTCCCGCTACGCGAAAACGGCAGCCGAACTGGCTGCCGTTTCGTCTAGTAGACCAAACACTCCGAATCTCGAACCTCTGCTTCATCGAGGACCTGCTACGGATACAGTGCTTTATCGACGAATTATGCCGATAGCAGAGGTCCTACCAGTCCAATCCTTTCAGCCATTTCTCCACTTTGGCCCTGCCTGAGCGGACTTCGTGGCCGTAGATGGCGAAGCCTGGTTTGACATTTGCCTTCGGGAAGGCTTTCTTTACATCCTGGACGGTTGAAGCAAGTCCGCTGCCTTCGTGGGTGGTGAACGGGATGACTGTCTTGCCAGAAAGGTCGTGATCCTTAAAGAAGGTGAACATCACCTGCGGATAGGTACCCCACCAGATGGGACCGCCGATGAAGATGACGTCGTAAGGGGCTACGTCCACATCGCCTTTGTATGCAGGCAGTTCTCCGGCCCTGGCTTCGTCCTGGGCGACCTTGATGAGATCCATATAGGGCATGTCGTAGTTCTTCTCGGCAACGATTTCAAACTGGTCGGCACCGGTGATTTCGGAGATATAGTCGGCCACAATCTTGGTATTGCCCACTTCGATGTTGCCCACGGAGTAGTTCTCCCCTGCATGGGAGAAGAAGATGACGAGTGCTTTCTGGTTCATATTGTTCTTGTTTTGTCCACAGGCCGTGCCGGCGGGAAGCACTGCCAGCAGGACCGTCAGAAATGTTTTTACGGAGTGTTTCATATGGCTAAGTTAGCGAATTAATCCCAGAGTTCGTAATCGCCCATCCAGGCCTTGATCTGCTCGTAGCTCATATTGAAATAGCGCTTCTCTTTGTTCAGGGCGGCAATCTGCTTCATCTCATCGTCGGAAAGCGTAAAGCTGAAAGATTCGATGTTCTCCTGGATATGGGCAGGATTGGAAGAGCCGGGGACAACGCAGAAGCCTTTCTGCAGATGCCAGCGGATGATGACCTGGGCGGCGGACTTACCGTGGGCTTTGGCTATGGCGTTGATGACCGGGTCGCGGAGGATCTCACCGTGGCTGTCGCGGCCGCCGAGCGGGAACCAGCTTTCAATCTGGATGTCGTACTTGGCTGCCATTTCCTGCCAATGCTCGCGCTGGGCGTAAGGATGGCACTCGATCTGGAACATCTGGGGCTTGACTTTCGCGGGCGCAACAATCGATTCGAAGAGTTCGTCATTGAAGTCGAAGTCGCTGATGCCGATGGCGCGTACCTTACCCATCTCAAGGGCTTTTTCCAGTTCCTTCCAGGCACCGTTGTAATCGCCCAGAGGCTGATGTAGGTAAACAAGGTCAAGGTATTCGAGCCCAAGGCGTGCAAGCATCTTGTCCAGTTGCTTGAGCGTTACGCCTTCACCGTACTCGTTGGGCCAGAGTTTGGAAGTGATCCAAATCTCCTCGCGGGGAATGCCGCTGTCCTTGACGGCCTGCCCAACGCTGCGCTCGTTCTGGTAAGCATGTGCGGTATCAATATGCCGATAGCCGGCTTTGAGAGCAGCGAGAACGCTGTTATAGGTGGTTTCGCCTGCAGGGATGGAATAGACGCCGAGTCCGAACTGGGGAATGACGACGCCGTTGTTGAGGGTGATGGTTGTCTGGTTCATGGGAAGGGTTGTGTTTTGATTGATTTCAGGTGTTTTCGTGTTCT
>Ga0208297_1001758_pt1 | contig 16761 bp, 13 predicted proteins | sample LMS_cellobiose_e_FD_187367 | JGI IMG/M metagenome (GOLD analysis project Ga0208297, IMG submission 187367) | Rumen-fistulated moose microbial communities from Alaska, USA - LMS_cellobiose_enrichment (SPAdes) (version 2) | ecosystem: Host-associated > Mammals > Digestive system > Stomach > Rumen... | reverse complement strand
CTGATCCTTTCCGTTACTCTGGCCCTGAAACCGGAACGCCCTGAAATGATTCGCCTGATCATGCGAGAGCGCATGCGCCGCAAGGAGGCAACTCAGCCTATCCGGGCGTGGAGCGCTGGTTGCGCTTTTGCCAATCCGGAAGGAGATTCCGCGGGGAGGCTGCTGGATTCCCTGGGGTACAGGGGCAAACAGTTTGGCGGCATGGCTTTTTCGGAAAAACATGCCAATTTTCTGATCAATACGGGTTCTGGAACAGCGGCGCAAGCCTTTGAACTTCTTGATGAAGCCAGAGAAGCTGTACGCCAGGCATACCAAATCAACCTGCGGTTTGAGGTCAAGGTGCTGCCATGCTGAGTCTGTTCAAGCGCAAGCCTAAAAATATCTATATCGATACACCTAAAAAAACTGTATCGTACAAAAAAGATATTGCATTTAACAAAAAAGGGATTTTTCAATTTATTATAAGCGAAATATTATGCGTATTTATAGCATTTTCTTTAATTTTTTGTGTATTATATATTTACAGATATGCAACAACATCACAATTTTTTAATATTAAAGAAATAAAAATAAATGGAATAACTCATTTATCGGATAAAGATATTATCAATGACATAAATTTACATACTGGCATAAACAGCTTAACTATAAATATTTCTCAAATTGAAAAAAAATTATATGAAAATCCATGGATTTATTCTGCATCTGTAAAGCGACACTTACCAGATATTCTTGAAATAGATATAAAAGAAAAAAAAGCGGCATATTGGATTCGACAAAAAGATATTTTATACTATGCTGATAGAGATGGAAATTCTATTGCTCCAGTACAAATGAGCAATTTTGTTTCTCTTCCTATTTTAGATATATCTGAAAATGGAGAAACATTATGCAAGACTATTGGACAACTTTTACAGGATTTTCAGGAAACAAAACTTCCCGTGGACACGGCAACGATCACTCACATCCGCTTAAGCCAGACGAAAGGTGTTGAATTTATTATTGGAGATCTTCAATTAACCCTTGTTGTCCATCCTCAGGACTGGACCACGAACCTGCAAAAGCTGAACTTGATCCTCCATGATCTCGCCTCTCGGGGGGAGCTTAAATCTACGCAGGAAATATGGATATCTGGAGGCAGCGCCTGGATCGTAAAAAAAATTTCTCACGAATCTCAGAATAATCAAAAGTTTTTCTAGACTTTTTTGAAAAAGTATGTTGAAAAGAGGGTGTTGATGCGTTTATGCAATCATATAACAGTTACTGCAGATGCAATAGTACGGATATAGATATCTATTTGAAAAACAATATTTTTTGTGAAAAGACTGCACGAATTAATATTTTAACTTATTGGTTTTTAAGTTTTTTTAGAGGAAGGGTCAATTCCGGAAAAAGGCTTTTCCGGACGCTGCACAGGCGGTAATTGTGCGCGCGAAGTCCCCGCGCAACGGTCACATGGCTGAAGTGACGCCTCCGGTCTGACCGCCGGACTCACTGGGGGTTGAGGAGAGAAGGGGTATGCCCAAATCAGAACTCATCGTCGGTCTTGACCTGGGCACGACAAAAATCTGCGCTGCCGTCGGCCAGATCGCCGATTCCGGCGAGATGGAAATCATCGGCATCGGAACCAGCCCTTCGACCGGGCTCCGCAAGGGTGTCGTTGTCAACATCGACCAGACTGTGGCGTCGGTCAAAAAAGCCCTTGAAGAAGCCGAAATGATGGCCGGCTGTGAAATCCGTACGGTATATGCGGGTATCGCCGGAAGCCATATCAAGGGGTTCAACAGCCATGGAGTGGTCGCTGTCAACGGCAACGAAGTGACTGAACGCGTTGTCGAACGCGCTCTTGACGCGGCGAAAGCCGTGGCCATTCCGCAAGATCGTGAAGTCATCCACATCCTGCCGCAGGAATATGTCGTTGACGATCAGCGCGGCATCATTGATCCCATTGGGATGAGCGGCGTGCGTCTTGAGGTCAAAGTGCACATTGTCACCGGCGCGGTGACCTCCGCGCAGAACATTGTGCGCTGCTGCCACAAAAGCGGTCTTGAGGTAACCAATATCGTGCTGGAATCTTTGGCTTCGGCCAAGGCTGTCCTGACAGACGAAGAACGTGAAATCGGCGTGGCTCTTGTGGATCTTGGCGGCGGCACATGCGATATCGCGGTCATCGCGAACAGCGCCATCAAGTACACAGGCGTCCTTGGCCTTGGCGGGCAGAACCTGACGAACGATATCGCCGTTGTCATGGGAACGCCCATGGCGGCAGCTGAAAAAATCAAGGTCCAGCATGGATGCGCGCTCGCAGCCATGGTGCGCCCCGACGAATACATCGAAGTGCCCAGCGTGGGAGGCCGCGAACCGCGCCGCCTGCAGCGCCAGGTGCTGGCTGAAATCTGCGAACCGCGCATGGAAGAAATCCTGACGCTTGTCGATCAGGAACTGGAGCGGTCCGGCCACAAGAAAAGCATCGGGGCCGGCGTGGTGCTGACGGGCGGCTCGGCTTTGCTGCAAGGCACTCAGGAACTGGGGGAAACCATTTTCGGCATGCCTACACGCATTGGCTATCCGCGCGGCGTGGCAGGTCTCAAGGATATGGTGAACAGTCCCAAGTACGCCACCGCCGTAGGGCTTCTGCGTTTTGGTGCTGAAAAGGAAGGCTCCGAACAGCCTTTCCGTACGCGGGGCGACAAGAAAACGTTTAATTCCATCCTTGACCGGATGAAAAAGTGGTTTTCGGAAATTTCCTGATCCACCAGGCGCGGCACGCGTTTTGGCGGATATAACCGATGGTTTTCGGGCGAGAGGAGGACAGGATTATGCAGATGGAACCGGATATGAATTTCACGGCAGCGGCCAACATCAAGGTTATCGGCGTTGGCGGCGGCGGCAATAATGCCGTCCAGACAATGATTGAATCAGGCGTGAAGGGCGTTACCTTCATTTGCGCCAACACCGACGCGCAGGCCCTTCAGCGCTCCAGCGCAGACATCAAGCTGCAAATCGGTGAAAAACTGACAAAAGGACTTGGCGCGGGCGCGAATCCGCAGGTCGGCCGCGAAGCCGCGCAGGAAAGCATCGCCGCAGTCAAGGAAGCCATCGGTGACGCCGAAATGGTTTTTGTGACTGCTGGGATGGGCGGAGGCACCGGCACAGGGGCCGCTCCTGTGGTTGCTCAGGCCGCAAAAGAAATGGGCGTGCTTACCGTGGGCGTCGTGACCCGTCCCTTCAACGTCGAAGGAGCCAGACGCGCCCGCATCGCTGACGCCGGCATCAAGGAACTTCGCGAGCATGTGGACAGCCTCATCGTTATCCCCAACGAACGCCTGTTCACACTGGGCTCCAAAAAGGCGACGCTGCGCAATATGCTGAAACTGGCTGACGGCGTTCTCAGCAATGCCGTCAGCGGCATCTCCGACCTCATCACCCGTCCGGGTGAAATCAATCTGGACTTTGCCGACGTGCGCACCGCGATGAGCGGTACCGGAGGCATGGCGATGATGGGCATTGGCGTTGCCTCAGGCGAAGGCCGCGCCATGGAAGCCGCCAAACGCGCCATCAACAGCACCCTGCTTGACGATGTGTCCATAGCCGGAGCCAAGGCGCTGCTGATCAACATCACATCCAGCGAAAACCTGACCATGGAAGAATTCGGCGAAGTCAACAACTATATCACCGAATGCGCCCAGGCAGAAGGCGTTGATCCGCTGATCTTCATCGGCACTGCGTTTGATGAAAATGTCGGCGACGAGATCCGTATTTCCGTTATCGCTACTGGCATTGAAAATATGGCCGGGATCTCCGGAGAAACAGAACAGCAGTCTGTTTCCAGCAGCGCGCGCGTGACGCCGTTCAGCAAGCAGGGCGCTTCTGCTCCCGTGTCCAGCGTGCGCCCCGCCACGCCTCCGAACATGATGTCCCCGCGCGTTCCTGTTGCGCCCATGGATCCATCAAATCCGGATTATAATACCCCAACATATATTCGGAAACTCGCCATGCAGCAGCAAACCTCACACGCTCCGGGGGCACAGGACACTTTCACTTTCGGCACGGATAACGACGACTATGAATTGCCGTCCTGCTTCCGTATTCAGGCCAACTGACACCCGTTCCCGGAACCTGTCCCTGCAGGGAAGACTATGTTGAAAAAACAATAAAGCGAGCTTGCACCATCTGCGCCGAACAGGGGCCGCAATCTCGCACAGACTGGAAAAACTCGCTCTTACGCTTGGCCATGAGCCAAGCCGCCATCTGACCAAAACACTTCCTCCCCAAAAAGGGACGCCGCAGGGCGTCCCTTTTTTCGCAATTTGGCCGCCTTCCTGCGGACTGCGGAGAGCCCGCGCTTTTCTCATGGAATTCATAAGCTAACAACTTCCCTTTCCCCGTCATTCCACGTATAAAAAAAGCACACCTTTTTCAAAGGAGCCCGGCATGACAGTCAAAACATGTTTTCGCGCGCTGTTCGCCACCTTATGCTGCTCGACGCTGTTGGCCTGTTCCCCTCTTATGCGCGGTTTCGTCAACAACGAGCTGGTCTCTACCGGCTATCCGCCCGTCGCCATAAAAACGTCGCTCCCCCCTCTGGTCGAGGGGCAGGGCTCTGCGTTCATCATCACCGGCAACAGCATGCTGACGCCGGACTTCTGGCTGGGAGTCTACGGAGCCGGCGATTTTGCCTCTCCCATGGCCATCACTATCTACGCCACCGCTCCCAACGGGTATGAATGGTCACCTCCAACGGCCAGCTATGTTGACAGCAATGTCATTGGCACCGCCGAATTCGGGGGGCAGAGCTTCAGCAGCTCAATCCGTGTTGTCCGCGCAGCTGCCGATCCCTTTGCCCTGCTGGTCCTCCCGCAGGAAACGCTCAAAAAATCCGGCGCCGATATGTACTGGCTGGCCCAACGCTACAGTGACATGAGTGCCAATTTCTGGAAAACCAAGATCATCCTTGAATACCGCGAACCGCTTCCCGCTGGTATGGCCCCGAACATGGATCCCCGTTTCTCTCTGGCCACCCCGGCCGTCCAGGAATTCATGAAAAGAGCGGAGGCGGCCTTTCAGGTCAGTTTTGAGCGAAAGGAAGGCAGCGTGCCCCGCGCTCCCTACATCGGAAAGAACATCAGGCAACGCTATCTCGGCGATTTTATCGGCTCCCTCCAAGAGGTTGAACCCATTGGTCTGCCAATTGTAGAGCCGGAGTGATTCCTGAACGCCTGCTTCAGCCTTTCTTTTTCGCGGCGAAAATATTTTGATCATAACGCAAGTCCCGACCGGCAAACGTCATGCGCTTCAGCCGGCCGGGACTTTTTCACTGAGAAACGACGGCGCTTCAGGCCGATTCTTCTGCTTCAACCAAGGTCCGTGTTTTTTTCATTCCGCTCTTCTGCGTGGTTTTCTTCCCTTTCGCTGCCGGCTTTTTCTGCTGAACGCCTTCAATGCGTAATGTCAGCGCGCCGCTGCCTTCCGCAGGAGGCAAAGCGGTGACTGTACCGCCCCGGCGCAGCCCGCCAAACAAAATCTCTCCGGCCAGGGGATCTTCCAACGCATCACGAAGCAGCCGTTGCAGCGGGCGCGCGCCAAAAACTGGATTATATCCTTTTTCCGCGAGCCAGGCGCGGGCTCGTGCCGTCAATACAAGGGCAACGCCTTTGGCCTCAAGCCCGGGACGCAGCAGATCCACTCCGCGATCCACAATTTTCTCCATCAACTGAGGGCCAAGTTCCGCAAACGGCACAATCGCGTCCAAACGGTTGCGAAATTCCGGACTGAAGGTCCGCTCGACGGCCTTCATGCCCCGCCAGGAGGTATCAACGCCCCTGTTCTCCACAAAACCCAGCCCGCCTGCAGCCATTTCCCTGGCTCCCACGTTGGAAGTCATGATCACGATGGCGTTGCGGAAATCAGCCTTGCGCCCCATATTGTCGGTCAGTGTTGCATAATCCATGATCTGCAGCAGGATGTTGAACACATCAGGGTGCGCCTTTTCAATTTCATCCAGCAGCACGACGCAGTAAGGCGTGCGCCGTACCCCTTCCGTCAGCAGCCCTCCCTGTTCAAACCCCACGTATCCCGGAGGCGATCCGATGAGCCTGGCAACAGCGTGTTTTTCCATATACTCGCTCATGTCAAAGCGCAGGAAGGAAACACCCAGAAGCTCTGCCAGCTGGCGGGCCAGCTCAGTTTTGCCGACGCCGGTAGAACCGCAGAACAAGAACGAGCCCATCGGGCGCCTGTCTCTGCCCAGCCCCGCCCTGGCGCGCAGAATAGCCCGGCAAACGATATTGACGGCCTGGTTCTGACCAAAAATGCGCAGCTTCAAATCACGCTCAAGATACTTCAGCCGATCCCGTTCACTCCCTGTCAGCGTGCTGGGAGGGATATTGGCCATAGCCGCGACTACCGCCTCTATGTCACGCTTGGTCACCTGTTTCCTGGCGGCGTCGCCGCGCAGGTGAACCTGCGCCCCGGCTTCATCAATAACATCAATAGCCTTATCCGGAAGCCGGCGCTCGTTCACATAGCGTGCCGAAAGCTCCACCGCGGCCGCCAGGGCAGAAGGCTGGTAGTGGACATGGTGATGGGCTTCATAGCTGGTCTGGAGGCCTTTGAGGATTTCCACACAGTCAGGCAGTGAAGGCTCACGGATATCAATGCATTGAAAACGCCGGGCCAGGGCCCGATCTTTTTCCAGGTGATTTCTATACTCTTCATACGTGGTGGAGCCGATGCAGCGCAGCTTACCCTGCGCAAGCACTGGTTTCAGCAGATTCGAAGCGTCCAGAGAGCCGCCCGACGTACTCCCCGCGCCGACGATGGTATGAATTTCGTCAATAAAGAGTATGGCTCCCGGCTTCTTTTTCAGCTCGGCAATGACTTTCTTGAAACGGCCTTCGAAATCCCCCCGGTATTTGGCTCCGGCAAGAAGTGCGCCAAGATCCAGAGAATACACAGAAATATTGCGGAATTCCGCAGGAACGTTTCCTTCAACGATGCGGCTGGCCAGGCCTTCGGCCATGGCTGTCTTCCCTGTGCCAGGATCACCTACATACAGCGGGTTGTTTTTCCGGCGACGCGCCAGCACCTCGATAGTACGCGCAAGTTCCGTCTCGCGGCCAATCAGAGGATCAAGAAGACCTTCGCGTGCCCTTCCAGTAAGATCCACCGCGTAAAGCGTCAGCGCAGAGGCCGTTCCATCGCTGTTTTCCCCGCTTTCAGCATCGCCCGTAACGGAGGAAGAGCCGCCTGTGCTTTCTTCATGCAAAGCCGTCAGAAGTTCCAGCACAGCCAGACGGGTGATGCCCTGCCGGCGCAGACAGAAAGCCGCCCAGGTATCCTCCTCTTCAAGGATGGCCGCGAGGACATCACCGATCCCAACTTCTTCCCGCCCAGCCGATTGAATCTGATCCACGGCCTTGTTCATGGTTCGCCGCACGGCAACCGTCTGGGCCACTGTACGCGGATCATCATTTGTTCCTACGCGTTCCAGATTTCGGTTCAGGAAATCATCAATGGACAGCCGGGTCGCGGCGGCAGACCCCCCGCACGTTTCGATCAGGCGTTTGCCAACTTCCACCGAGGCGATACCGAAAAGCACATGCTCCAAGGTAAGATATTCGTGCTGGCGGCGCCTGACTTCAAACATGGCGATGCCCAGTGCCTCTCGCAGTGCGGGGCTCAGATTCATCCCCCTACCTCCTGAAGCGTGCAACGCAGCGGAAAACCGGCCTCTTTTGCCTTTTCCCGCACCGCAGCTACCTTTGTTTCTGCAATTTCAAGGGGATATACCCCAGCGATACCAACGCCCCTCTTGTGTACGGCCAGCATGATTGCCGTAGCCTGCTCCGCCGTTTTCAAAAAAACTTCCATCAGGATGCTCACCACGAACTCCATAGTAGTATAGTCATCGTTATGTAGCAATACCTGATAGTTACGTGGTTCTTTCAATGCTGTTGCAACAAAAATGTCCGCGTCCGGAGTTGTCATGGGTATTGGCGTCATCGTTCATCCACAGTGTCAACAGACAGGTAAGAAACGTTTTTCAAAAAGCAAGCCCTCATCTCTGTCTGGTACAGCCAGAAAAAAGGTATTCCACAACTACTATTCATTTTTTCAAAATATAACACATGGTTAATCTGTTTTTTCTGTGAAACCGGCAGATTTGCCGAGCGTCATCACCCACTCCAGCTGGCCGGTTGTTTTCTCAATCCGTTCGGCCACCCGCACAAGGCCGCGGCGCTCATAAAAAGCCACGGCATTGCCGTTGGCAGCGTACACCGTCAAGGACAATGCGGGCTGCATTCTCGCGGCCAGCGAAAACAAACGTGAGCCCACCCCGTGGCCGCGCCATGGACTGTCCACAAACAGCGCCGCCAGCACATCCCCGACCATCGCCATAAATCCGGCGAGTTTTCCCGTCTCGTCGTCAAAATAACCTAAAAGCACATCAGAGAGCGGCAGCCAGATTTCGCGCATATCCGCCGCGCGTGCTTTCCAATGCTCAGCGGGGATAAAGGTGTGCGTATCCAGTGAAGCGCGCAGCCACAAATCGACAACGCCGTCCATTTCCCCTTCACGGATGGGCCGAATCATCACCGCCTCCGAACGGATCAGGGAAGGCGCCGGAGGAAGATGCAGCAGACGATTTTCCGCGCCTGCCAAAAAGACGGCCCTGCAACGCGGCGACAGTGCCTATGCCGCCATCTCCATGTTTTATGGAAGGAAACAAAAGCGGCGTATACCCCAGCCGGCGGGCCTGGTTCAGCCGGATTTCGTGGGCGGCCACGGGCCGAATTTGGCCATTGAGGTCAACCTCGCCCCAGAAAGCGGCTCTTTCCGGCAACGGGATATCATAAAACGAGGAAAGCACCGCCGCCACCAAAGCCACATCCATGCCCGGCTCCTGAAGGCGCATGCCGCCGCCGATCTTGGCATAGATATCGACCTGACCGAAGTTGAGATGGAGGCGCTTTTCAAGCACCGCAAGCAACAGATGCAGGCGGTTTACATCAAACCCCAGTCCCGTCCGGCGCGGAATGGCCAGATAGCTGCGCGTGACCAGTGCCTGCACTTCCACGGCGAGCGGCCGCTGCCCATCCACCGCCATCACTACGGCCGTGCCGCTCAGAGTGGCGTCACGTGCCCCGAGAAAATAAGTGGAAGGATCCTCCACCACCTCCAGACCGCGCTGGGCCATCTGGAACACCACAAGTTCCTGATTCGGGCCGAAGCGGTTTTTCAGCACACGCAGCAGGCGAAACATCTGCCGGCGGTCGCCTTCAAGCGAGATGACCGTATCAACCATATGTTCCAGAAGCCGCGGCCCGGCCAAAGCGCCGTCCTTGGTCACATGCCCCACCAGAAGGACCGTGGTATCGCATTTTTTGCAGCGTTCCACCACGCTCTGCGCCACGGCACGCACCTGGCTGACATTGCCCGGCAGGCCTTCGGCATTTTCCGAAGTCATCGTCTGTACAGAGTCAAGGATCAGCAAGTCCGGAGCGTTGTCCCCATCAAGCAGGGCCAGCACATCCTCCACGCGGGAAGTGGACAGCGCCAAAAGATTGTCATGCAGGACGCCAAGCCGTTCACCCCGATCACGAATCTGGGAAAGCGATTCCTCGCCGCTGGCGTAAAGCGCAAGCCTCCCCGATGCCGCCACAGCTCCGGCCAGCTGGAGGAGAAGGGTTGATTTTCCGATACCCGGTTCGCCGCCGATAAGAACCGCGCCGCCAGGCACCAGCCCCTTGCCGAGAATCCTGTCCAGCGTGGCCAGCCCGGTGCCAAACGCCGAACGTTCGCCAGCGCGCACTTCCGCCAGGCGTACAGGGTGTGAAGCGGCTACAGGCGCATCCGCATGGCGGGAGCCTGAAAATTTTGGTTCGACAAAGGGCTCAAGGGTGTTCCAGGCCTTGCAGGACAGGCATTGGCCCCGCCATTGAGGCGATCTGGCGCCACATGCCGAACAGACATACGTTTCGCGTGTTCTGGCCATCTTTTTCCCGTATATAGGGGGGCTGCCATTCCCTCGTCGGAATGGGTCCGCTTCCCCGCCGGCAGCCCGCAACGAAGGCTTTCAAAAAAGCTATCGTCCAGCCGGAGGCACCCGCGCCTCCAGAACTTTGACGCCAAATTCGGCGACCTCTTCAGGCGGATTGTAAAATACAATCATGAAAGGAACGTCACTGCCTGGGGCGACGTTGGTGTTGTTGGTCAGCACGCCGAGTTTGTTCGTCAGCGCAGACTCAAGTTCCTGCTCGGGAAGCACCTGAAGCTGGATCTGAGACACGGTATTGCCCGCCACCTGCTGCTTGTCGCGCACCTTCTCCCCTTTTTTATTGTACAAAGAGGCCTCAAGACGGATAAGCTCGCGCGGCGCGTTAAACCCATTGACGGCCTTGCCCTCGATGACCATGAGCGTGCCGGCCTGTTCGTTATTCACAGAGTACTGGCGGACATCCGCAAAGGAGATCTTGCTCACCAGATCATCCGCAGGCTGCACCCGACGCTGGAAGGGATCAAACGAGGCGGGCGGAGCGAAATACAAAACGCCCACCCCCCCAAGAATGACGGCAACGAGCAGCAATATCAAGAAGTTCCGCAGCCCTGATGACGATTTTTCAACCACGTCGGCGGCAGACTTTTCGTCAGCAGTCTCAAGCACAGGAAGTGTTTGGGATTCTCCCGATCCGGCCAGGGGGAACACATGCTTGCAGACCGAACAGCGCAGCCGCGCTCCGGGACGGGCCTGTTCGTCCGGCAAATTGAACCGGGTGGAGCAGTTGGGGCAAACGACAATCATCTGCAGTCTCCATCTTCTTCAGGTTAATACTTGTCACATCGCGCCGCGCAGGCAGTCAGTCTGTTTCCGTCAGCAGCTCGTATATGCCTGGGAGTTCACGATATTTTTCTGCATAATCAAGGCCGTAGCCAACAAGAAATCCCTTTGGCAGCGAAAAGCCCACGAAATCCGCATGGACCTCTGTCTCGCGGCGTTCCGTTTTGTCCAGCAGTACGGCGAGCCGCAGGCTCCGAGCGCCGCGGGCCGCAAACTGGCGGAGCAGAAAATCCATGCTGTGGCCTGTATCCACAATATCTTCAACAACAAGCACATGCTTGTCCTTCAAAGAAAGTTCCACGTCTTTAGTAAAATTGACGCTGTGCCCCTGCGTATCTTTACCGTAACTTGCCAGCCGCACAAAATCCAACTCCGGCTGGCAGGTCAGGTGTCTGACCAGATTCGCGAAGAACATGTAACCGCCCTTCAGCACACACACGACAACCAGCGGCTTGCCTTCATACAACTCGTTGATCTCCGCCGCCAGCTCATCCAGGCGGCGTTCAATCTGCCCAGGCAGAATAACAGGTTTGAGTCCGGTTACACGCATATTTTTTCCTCGAAATGTTTATCAAACATAGGCTGTGCACGAACTGATGTAAAGAGCGGCAGCATCCTTCTGCGGGGGCACCAGCGCCCATCTCCTCTCCGGCTGTCCGGCGGCCGCATGGGATACTTTCCCCCACGCAGCACGGCATCTTAGATAGTGCGCAGGACTGCGACTTCATTGCAATCAGGGAAACGCGGGCAATTGATGCAGTCTGACCAGACTTTCTGCGGCATGGTTTCTTTCGCAACCTTGGCAAAACCCATCCGGGCAAAAAATTCTACCTGATAGGTCAGCGCAAAGAGCCGCCTGAGGCCAAGCTCTTTCGCCTCGGCTACGGCGGCGTCAAGCAGCATGCCGCCAAACCCCATGCGGCACTTGTCTTCGGCCACAGCCAGTGAACGGATTTCCGCCAGATCATCCCAGACGAGAGTCAGGGCACAACAGCCAACCACCTCTTCCTCCTGCTCCCCGGCAGGCGTCTGGTGAACGAGACTCAATACAAAAAAATCCCGCAGATGCGTATAGAGCTGACTTAAAGAACGCGGCAGAAGCATTTCTTTCGAAGCCCAATCCATAAGCAGCGCATGAATGTCTTTCACATCAGTAATACGCGCTTTCCGTATCACAATATTTTGTTTTTCCATAAATTCCTCATTCGGAAAAAGTCAGCATCCTGGCTTTGCGCACAGCCTCCACGGCATCTTCCGCGTAAGCGTCCGCGCCGATCTTTCTGGCGAAGGCATCCGTCACGACAGCTCCGCCTACCATCACTCTGATATCAAGACCGCGCTCATGCACCAGGCGCACCGTGTCCTCCATCCTGGCCATGGTCGTCGTCATCAATGCGGATAACCCGATAATAGCCGCATGATGCTGTTCGGCCGCGTCCACAATGTCGGCGGCTTTCACGTCCTTGCCGAGATCAACAACTGTAAAGCCATGATTGCCTAAAAGCAACGCAACGATATTCTTGCCTATATCGTGGATATCCCCCTCCACCGTGGCAAGCACGATCACCGGTTGTTCTTCCGCTTTACCGGAGGCTTCAAGCAGCGGTTTGACCACATCAAACGCGGTTCGCATGGTTTCCGCCGAACGCAAAAGCTGCGGCAGAAAATATTCCCTGCGGCCGTACCGGTCGCCCACTTCAGTGATCGCCGGAATCATCGTGTCGCGGACCAGCGTAAACGGCTCTATTCCGGAGGCGAGCTCCGCGCGCACCAGCTCAGCCACCACATCGCCATCACCCATGATGATGGCTTCACGTACATTCTGCGGGCGCTTGCCCGCAACGGAAGAGCCCGCGCTTGTGACAATCTGTCCGCTGCCGGCGCTCCATTCCGTGTATCCGCCCACAAAGCGGTCTGCGCCGGGATCTTTTGCCATCAGCACGTCGCCGGCGCTTCTGGCTTCATTCATGCGGACGCTTATGGGGTTGACGATGCAGGCGTTAAGCCCTGCCCCCTGCGCCATCGCAAGAAAAGTGGCGTTCACGAGCTCGCGCGCCGGCAATCCAAAAGAAATGTTGGAAAGGCCGATGATCGTCGGAATATCATGCGCCGCGCACCAGCGCAGCGTCGCAAGCCCTTCGCGGGCGGCTTCCGGTTTGGAAGCCACGGCCAGCGCCAGCACATCAACCAGGATCAGATGCCGCGGAATCCCCAGATCCGCGGCCTTCTTCATCATCTTTTCAATGATGTCGATGCGCTCGGCCGCGCGTACAGGAAGCTTTCTTCCCTCCAGAGGCAGCAGGATAAACGGCGCCCCCCAGCGGCGGCACAGCGGACCAAGCCGCTCCATGCGCCCGGCTTCACCATTGATGGAATTGACCAGCGCAGAACCGGGATGCCACGGCAGCGCAGCGGCAATAGCTTCAGGGTTGGAAGAATCAAGAGACAGCGGGGTGGACACACGGCTTACCAGTTCCCGGGTCAGCCCCGGCAGGAGCACCTCTTCATCGACCATCGGAGCGCCCACGTTGACATCCAGCACAGGCGCGCCCGCGGCTACCTGCTCTGCCGCCAGCGTCAGCGCGCGGCCGAAGAGCCCCGCCTGCAAATCGGCCTGCAGATCTTTCTTGCCCGTAGGATTGATGCGCTCGCCGACAAAAACCAGCGGCTCTCCGGAACCAATGCGTACCAGCGAAGAGCGTGAGGTAAGCGCTACTCCTGACGGGCAGGCGGCGGTACTGTCAAATACCGTCAGAGCATCCACTGCCTGCCGCAGAGCGGCGATATGTTTTGGCCCTGTGCCGCAGCAGCCTCCCGCCAGCCGCACTCCGCGCCGGACAAATTCAGCCACGCGCGCCGCAAAGGCCTCGGGACTCAACCGGAAGACAGTCTGTCCATCCACCAGCTCGGGCAGGCCCGCGTTTGGCTCCACCAGCACGGGTTTTCCGGCGCAGGCCAGAAAACGGTCCACAACCGGAGCCATTTCCTCAGGGCCGGCGCCGCAATTCACCCCAAGGGCGTCCACATCCATGTTTCTCATGGTAGCGGCAAAAATCTCAGGCGTGCTGCCCGTCAGGCTGACGCCGTGCTCAAAGGTCATGGACGTCAGCACCGGCAAATCCGAAACCTCGCGGATGGCCGCCACAGCCAGCCTGGTCTCCGCCAGGTCAAACTGGGTTTCGATAACAAAGAGATCGACTCCCCCTTCCGCCAGTCCCCTGGCCTGCTCACGAAACGCCGCCAGCATATCTTCCGGCGTTTCTTCGCCGAGAGGGCTCGCAAAATGTCCGCACGGGCCAATATCGCCGGCGACAAAAGCCTGACGGCCTGATTCAGCGCGGGCAGCCCTGGCCAGCTCAGCCATGGAGCGGTTGAAAGCGCGCACGCCCATGCCATCCCGGATATCTTGCGGCAGCTTATAGGATGTTCCTCCAAAAGTTGCGGTCAGGATGATATCCGCCCCGGCACGCAGGTAATCGGTATGGATCCCCTTGAGCACATCCGGGCGGGCAAGGCAGAAATGCTCCGGCTGTTCACCTGCAGGAAGCCCCCGCTCCTGGAGCTGGGTACCAAGCCCACCGTCAAACAGCAGCGGCGCTGCTTCCTTCAATCGTGCACGAAATGCATCCACAACAAAATCCCCGCTTGCAAAAGTTGGGAAGAAATTCGAAAAAAGTCTGTCTAGTCAATAAGATAACAAAAATAACAGGAATACGCGTCATCAGGCGGCAGCAGGAACGACGTCCTTTTTTGCTCACCCGTTTGTGTGTACTGAAAATCGTTGAAAAAAACAAACCAAAACTGTACAAGAAACACAGTCCCCGCGAAACCATTCGCCAACTCCGCCAGCCAGGATGCCCGGCACAGCGGAGTCGTGTCCCTTAAAACGAGCCCCGCATGAACAAACGCACGCTGAAGTCCACTCCTGAAAAAAAAGCCGCCCCTGACACTGTCCTTCCCCCAAAAGCGGTGGAAGCGGAGGTCCTTGCCCCCGAATTGGATACCGACGGCGAAGAAAACGCGGAAGAAGCGGGAATGTCTGCGGAACAGTTCATCGCTCTTGATGAACCTCAGGCTACAGAAGTGGAAGAAGTCCTTCCCGACATAGAGGTACTTCCTCCTGAAGATGACAGCGAAAACCTGCCTATGCCGGCAGGCCCCCGCCTTCCTTCACTGAGCGGAGGCCGTGATGCCCTCCAGGCATACCTGCGCGAGATGGGACGTTTCCCCATGCTCAAGCCGGATGAAGAATTCGAACTGGCCCGCCGTGTGCGCGACTACCACGACCCTGACGCAGCGTTCCGGCTGGTTTCTTCGCACCTGCGGCTGGTTGTGCGCATTGCCATGGATTTTCAGCGCCGCTGGATGCAAAATGTCCTTGATCTTATCCAGGAAGGGAACGTCGGGCTGATGCGGGCGGTTGACAAATTTGATCCGAGCAAGGGAATCAAATTTTCGTATTACGCGGCTTTCTGGATTCGCGCCTACATCCTGAAATTCATCATGGACAACTGGCGCATGGTCAAAATCGGCACTACTCAGGCTCAGCGCAAGCTCTTCTACAACCTCAACCGCGAGCGTCAGAAACTTATTGCCGAAGGTTTCGATCCTGATTCCGCGGTGCTGGCCCAGCGGCTTGGCGTCGAGGAAAGCCAGATTGTCGAAATGCAGCAGCGCCTTGACGCTTCCGACATGTCACTGAACGCCCCCGTCGGCGAAGAGAGCGGCAGCACCACCCGCATGGATTTTCTGCCCGCCCTCGGCCCCGGTGTCGATGATACGTACGCCGGGCGGGAAATCGCCGATATGGTACAGCAGAAAATCCGCGAAATCCTTCCTTCGCTTTCCGAAAAAGAAGTGTATCTTCTGGAACACCGTCTCTTGACAGACGATCCTGTCACCCTGAGGGAAATAGGCGAAAAATACAATGTTACCCGCGAACGTGTCCGCCAGCTGGAAGCCCGCCTTCTGCAAAAGCTCAAGGCGCATCTCGGGAAAGGGGTCCCCGATTTTTCCGAAGATTGGATCCGTGAAGATTAACCGGACATGTTCCGCCCTATCAGCTGAAGAATGATGTCATTTTCTCTTGCCCGACGCTTTTTTTTCCGCTTTGTTCCGGCCATGCTCTGCGCCGTTCTTTCGGGCTGCGCTGCGCCGCCCCAAGCGGTGGTCTGGGAACTCAACCACGAAGCGCAGCTTACCTACGCCATCTTATTGCTGGATCAATCCATTCGGACAGACAGCGCTTCCGGGGTTATTGAGGCGACGGAAACCCTCCTCGATGCGGGGCAGGCCCCTCTCCAGCCGCTTATCGAAGCGGGGAGCTGGCTGCTGCTCAACAAAGAACCGGCAACCGCCCGATTACTGCTGCAAAGGGCCATTGCTCAGAAGCCGGAAGAACTTACCCTCCACATGCTTCTTGCCGAGGCATGGCTTGATGAGGGCCAGGCTGACAAGGCCGTCGAAGTGCTGGAAACCTTCAAAAAACGCTATCCCGAATCCATGCAGATCCAACAGGAGCTGGGGATTCTGCTCTACAAAGTTAAGCGCTACAAGGAAGCTGATGACGTTTTCAGCAAACTCTCCGCACGGCTTGTCACGCCGTATACCAGGCTGTGCCACGCGCACGCGCTGATGGAACTTGGCCAGCCCAGAGCCGCTGTCAAACAGCTTTCCATCGCTCTCGCAGCTCAGCCGGATTCGGATGAAATACGGGAAGTCCTCGCCGGAGCTCTGGTTCAGACAGGAGATACGGCAAAGGCCCGCGCCCTGTACCGGGATCTGTTGGATAAATCTCCAGAGAACGCCGAGTTGAGGCTGCGCTTCATGCGGATGGAAATCGCTGCCGCCCGCCCGCAGGCAGCCCTGCGCCTGGCCAGAGAAGGCAAAAGCAGTCACAGCTTCTGCCTTTCCGCCGCCAG
>Ga0208297_1001756_pt1 | contig 16794 bp, 20 predicted proteins | sample LMS_cellobiose_e_FD_187367 | JGI IMG/M metagenome (GOLD analysis project Ga0208297, IMG submission 187367) | Rumen-fistulated moose microbial communities from Alaska, USA - LMS_cellobiose_enrichment (SPAdes) (version 2) | ecosystem: Host-associated > Mammals > Digestive system > Stomach > Rumen... | reverse complement strand
CCGGTTATTGTATTTTTTTTTCTTGAGGTACCTGATGTCCTCTCTCAATGGGGATACACGATCACCGGCTCCTGCATCCGTCAATGCAAGAATAACATCGTCTTCCTTAGCTGAGGACATCCTAATTCTTTTGCTCTTGCTGTCCTCAATACAAGCATTCAGCAGATCATTGGAGTATCCGTGCCCCTTGAACGATCCGGAGACCCACATACAGTCGATATACATATACCCATCTGCATCTATCGGATTCCATGCGTTTTCAGCAGGGATATACTCAATGAAGCACTTACCACGTTCCACGCTTTTCAGAAACACCAGTCCCTCGTCAAACCGATCAGAAAGCCATGCCTTTTTGGAAGAAACCTGAATGTCCTTGTTGTTTGAGATGGCGCAACAGATGTGCTCCTTTTCCAGATTTTCTTTTGTTACTCTAATATATTCCATAGGTAAATACCTCCACTTCTTAGGATATCAAAACCACAGTTACAGTCCCATTTGACAACAGAACGAGAGTTTCAATAATCGCTGTTTTATTACTGTACTCGCTCGCTGCTTTCGAATTGCCTGACAAGCTTCTCATAGAACGATATCTGGAATGACAGACGCGCTTTCCACATTTCATCTGCAGTCTTCGTTCCCATCGGTTCATCAATCAGTTTATGCAACCTTGCAAGATGCTTTTTGCAGTATTCCAGCTTCTGGTCGATTCCCATGGAGGAAAAACCATCGTGAGTGAGCGTTTCATGGATACGGAACACATCAAAACGGTCGATATTGTCTGCGGCTCCTATGGAAAGAGCAAACGGTGTTCTCTCTCCTGGGAAGTCCGCTTTTTCATCTATCTCAATGGCTCCGCCGGAGTATCCCCATTTGTGATTGTCTGAACGTTTTCCCATAAGAATGCGGTTCTGTGCATCAACACAGATGATACTGACAGCACATTGCATGATTGTTCTGTGCCCGACGAGTTTTCTCATCTCTGCAATACATCCGGTCATGCCTCAGAACTCCTTTCCTTCCATCATGAATTCCATCAGATTCACATGATTGATTCCATTTCGATTTTGAAGAAGGAAATCAGTTGTAACAACATATTTCGGATAGTTGTCCTTTATCATCTCAAGGGGCCTGTACTCCCTATCCTCCGTCTCAATGCTCAAGGCGATTGTATATGCCACCTGGACATATGAATAATCCATCCCGGTATTTCGCATGATGAAATCACATTCATACTTGCCGATCCTTCCTACACTTACAGAATTTCCCCTGCTTTTTGCATACACAAACACCATGTTTTCAAGCACTGGCCCAAAGTTGATTCTGTTGTCAGCGTTGATGGCAAAATAGAAGCTTAAATCGGAGAGATAGTACTTCTTTTCTCCGGAAAGAGATTTCCTTGATTTCATGTCGAATCTGTCACATTCATAAAGAACTTTCGCATCTAACAACACCCTTATGTATTTTGCCAGGGTCTGCCTGCTGATATGCTGTCCGTTTTTCAGCAAATCCTCATGGAGATTCTTGATGCTCATTGTACAGCCGAAGTTATTTATCATGTATTTCCGGACCGCTTCAAAAGATTCCCTATTTCTGATCTTGACCCGTTTTTTGATGTCTTTTTTGAAAATCTCTTCAACAACACTTTCCGTATATGCTCTTTTATCTTTCAGATCGGCGAGCAGAACTGTCCTTGGAAACCCTCCTTCATGTATGTAGTTACTCAGTTCGACCGCAGGATTTGTATCAATGCCAATCTGATAGAAACCCTTCATCTGGATATATTCCTCATACGTGAGCGGATACATCTCAAACTCAATGTATCGTCCTGTCAGCTTTGTCGCCAGCTCACCACTCAAGAGATAGGAATTAGAGCCTGTTACAAAGATCGAGCAATTTCCATCCTCTCTGAATCCATTTATGACTTCCTCGAAACCTTCGACATTTTGGACTTCATCTATGAAGAGATAATTCAAACCTTCCCTCTGGATGTTCTTTTCTATCAGTTCCTCAAGCTGGTCAGCTGTTTTTATTTTTCTGAAACCTCGTTTGTCCAGATTGAGGTATATGATATGGCTTTCATCCACACCTTCACGACGAAGTTCATCCGCAACCATCATCATAAGGCTGGACTTGCCACATCTGCGGACCCCTGTAACAACTTTGATTATGTCCTCGCTGTGATAGAATCCGCGTATCTTGCTGAGATACTTCTCTCGAATAAACAGTTTCATGGGAAAAACTCCTGTCGTTATAATTATGACCACAGGTATAAGTAAAATGCAAGTTAACGTTGCAGTTTTTTCATTTTTATTGAAACATGCAACGATAAACCCCGTTTAACTGATATTAAAATCTGTCTTTAATTCCATCCAAATCAACCTTGATTGACACCACTTCTTTAGGTTTGCATGTTTCCTTGCTGAGCAGTACACACGTCTCCACATGCCCTGATTAGCTTACTAATATATCGTTGCCTTGATTGCACCCAAACAGTGGATTCTTACGACACGGTTCTCGTCGGTTTCCGATATTTGCCGCAGCTGCTCCACATATGGTCTGACGAATTCCGGTCTGTGTTTACCGAGCACGCGGAAGATCTCCGGTGCTTCCATCCTGACCTTGTCATCCGCATCGTTCAAAAGCTCCGAGCTCTTTATAAAGTTCTGCTTCTGTCATATCGCTGGCCTCTCAAACTGGAAGTTACCTTTCAGTCCGAAACATCCACATCCGGTGCAATCTGGATCTCGTACTCCGGATAAGCTGCCTTTATTTCATCATATATGATTTGAAGCCCTTCTCTCGGCTTAATATCGAAGCTCATCACTACATCAAAGGTCATTTCCTTCGCTTCTACATCGACATAGAACCCATGAAGCTGAACAGCCCAGTCGTGGGCCATGACACGCTCACGGACATCCTTTTGAATATCAGCGGCTTCATCGTTGCCTGTGTTATAGGAATACAGGCCAACGCCCGCGAGGACAACGCCGCTTTCTTTGTAGATTTTTCTTTCCAGCTTTCTTGTCAGCTTATCAAATTCTCTTGTCGTCATCGTGTCAGGTACTTCAAGATGAACGGAAGCATAGTCCTTATCAGGACCGTAATTGTACATGATCAGATCGTAGGCACCTCTGACCTCCGGCTCATCGGAAAGCAGACTTTTGATCTTGTCCGTTTTTTCTTTATCTGCTCTGGTCCCAAGGATTTCATTCAGTGTTTCCATCATCATCTCGATTCCCGCCTTGATGATGAAGCCGGCTATCACAACGCCTACATATGCTTCGAGTGAAAGGCCGCTCACCATGAAAATGATCGCAGAAACCAGGACGGAACCTGAAAGAATGGCATCAAACATTGCATCGGAACCGGAGGCAACCAGAGAACCCGAATTGACCTGTTCGCCTTTCGCCTTCACATATCTTCCGAGTATGATTTTGACGATGACGGCTACCGCAATGATAACGAGGGAAATGACGCTGTAATCCGGCTTTTCAGGATGGATGATCTTCTTGACCGATTCCACGGCAGCCGTGATGCCTGCATAGAGAACGATGCCCGAAACGATCATCGCGCTGAGGTACTCGATCCTGCCGTATCCGAGCGGATGCTTCTTATCGGGAAGTTTCCCGGCAAGTTTCGTCCCAACGATCGTAATGATAGAGGACAGGGCATCCGACAGATTATTAACGGCATCCAAAGTGACGGCGATAGAGTTGGATATAATGCCGATCACCGCCTTGAAACCCGCCAGTAACACGTTTGTCAGTATTCCAATGATACTGGTCCGAATAACGACCTTGTCACGATTTTGTTCTGAAGTGACAGGCGTTGTCTTTTTCTCCATGTTCAATCTCCTTTTCAAATTCCGAGTTGTCGCCCCGACATCCAAATCACAGCCTCAATCCGCCGTTATCCAAACCACGAACTCAACCCTATAACATCTAAACGGCCTACTCAACCCTCCGGAAGAAGCAGTTGATATGTTCTGACAGAGTACAGATAGCCGCGGCTGCTCTCAACCATCAGGATCTTGCCGTCCTTGAGAATTAAAGCACCGACGCGGATGTTTACCAGTCCTTCCCCGCAGGGTACGCACATGTCAGGTTTCATTTCTCCTCCGATTCGTCCAAATTGTATAATTACCGTCCAAATATACCATGATTTGGACAATTCCTCTCTCAGTAATTAGCTCGTACATAAAACGTACTTCTGCCTGATCCTTCCCGGAGAATGATTCCTTCCTCTGTCAATTTCTTCAGAGATGCCAGTACAGATGATCTCCCGTTTTTCGGACAATGAGATAAGACATCTGCCCCTGTAAACCTTCCGATTTTTTCTTCAACGTATTTCCTGACAATATCTTAGGCATTACTGCGATTTCCAATCTCGGCCATTATCCCTATGCTGTTTCTTCTGCAGTATTCTTCTGTTCTTGAAGCCTGTTGATCTTTCTGAATTCATGGAGGGATGATGTTCTCAATCTTCCGTGGTGTACATGATGATGTTCTCAAAAACCCTGTTGGAATCAAGACCGTTTTTTTTCTTCCATTGGTCTTTGCATAAAAGTCAAAAAAGAATCTTACCACGCAGATGAGACCACTGGACAGGATGCATCATCCTAGGAGCCAGTCAAGAACGCACATGCGCTTTATGCCGTCATAGTCTGAGACAGGATCCTCATCCAGAGTCAGAAGGACCTTGGGATAGCTGTCCTTTATCCCTCTCAGCGGTTTCAGCTCCCTCTCAAGGGTACCCGCATCCCTGACGGATGCCGCGACCTGGAAATAGGAGTTCCCGTCGTTGTTCTGCGCCACGAAGTCTATCTCGTTGTCATCAAGCTTCCCGACATAGACATCATACCTGCGCCTGAGAAGCTCAAGATACACGATGTTCTCAAGCACATGCCCCACGTCCATCGATCTCTGTCCGAGGAGCATGCCCCTCAGACCGATGTCGACCAGATAGTACTTCTCCATGAGCTTCAGATACTGTTTGCCTTTCACATCATAGCGTTTAGCCTCATAGAGTATGAAGCTCTTCTGAAGCGCCGATATGTACTTCTCCACGGTCTTGGGATCAATCCTCCTCCCCGAGGATGTGAGGGTGTCGGCAATCCTCTTGGATGAGAGGGGACTTCCGATGTTGTCGAACAGAAACCTCGCAATGCTTTCCAGGGTCTTTGTGTCCGTTATCCGATATCTGGCGACAACATCCTTGAGGACAATGGTGTTGTACACACCTCTGAGATACTCATGGACGGCACACAGGTCGCCGGAGAAAGCCGAGGCATATGGGAATGACCCCACCTGGACATATCTGCGGTACCACTCGGCGCGGGAATGCTCACCGGAATCCGAATTGATCTCAATGAACTCGCGCAGCGACAGCGGCAGCATGTCTATCGTCACATACCTTCCTGAAAGCAGTGTCGCAAGCTCCCCGGAGAGGAAGTATGCGTTGCTTCCTGTCATGTATATGTCCAAGGATTCGTCAAGGAACAAGCTGTCCACAACCTTCTGGAACGAGTCCACGTTCTGGATCTCATCCAGAAAGACGTAGGTCATACCCGTCTCGGCTTTCCTCTGCCTTATATGACCGTGTAGCTTTGCGGGATCAAGCAGATCCACGTTGTCGTAATCTTCAAGGTTGATGAACACGATCCTGCTCTCATCGATTCCCTCGGTGCGCAGTTTCTCGCTGTACATCTTCAGGAGAGTCGATTTGCCGCATCTTCTGGCACCCGTTATGACCTTGATTATGTGCTTTCCCCTGTAGGAGTCTAGCCTGTCCGTGTATTCCTTTCTCTGAACCTGTCTCATGATTCCGAGTATATCACCGAACAATGCATCCATCAATAAAAGAAGGAATAAGTTCCAAACTTTTATGGATAGTCATAAATGATTGGATTATATTCCAAACATACCCATGGCAATATGATCCAGAAAAAACATGTGGACTCGCAGATATCTTCTCTAGTTTAATCCGATCATCCCGAAATGCCTCAGTGCATCCTTGATCGCCTCTTCCTTCTCAGGCGGGCAATGAGGGACAACACCCTTCCCTTCACCGATATTGTAGTTCTCACGCTTCTGAATGCCAGCCCTCTCCTTCAACTGTGCAATATAGAGCGAAGGGATCTTGTATCCGTATTTTTCGCTGACATAGGCCTTTATTTCATCGTATGTAGCTTTCTTATCTTGAATTCCAAGTTTTTCGACATCCAAATCTATGCTGATATGTCCGTCGACTTTTTTGTCACGTAAAACGACTACCGTCTCAACATGCCTCGAGATATCAACTACGATGTCTTAATTCTAGGAGAGACCTTCATTCCTGAACTTGGCCAGCATCTCCAGCATGTGGATGCCGATCTACTCCGGTTCGTTGTCCAGACCAGCGCAGACGACACGGAGGCCGTCTGGTGTCAGTATCCGGCCATGCAGCTTGTCGTTCTTGTATCGCTCGTAGGCTTCATATTCCTTATTCGATATCTGTTTCAGGGGAACCTCCGTTTACTTCATCTGCTCTTCTGCCCAGTTATAGACCGACTCCAATGAAATGGAATATAGCAGCCTTCAATGATGAGGTTCTGTTTATTCTCGATAGCCGTCTTCACGATCTCCCGTATGATCGGCCACAGATACCCGGTCAGAGCTTCATCATCCTCTGGCGTCAATGCCGTATTGCCGCTGCGGATCAGACCCATTTTCAAGTGATCGATCGACAGATACGGATATTTATATTTTTCGAGCATCTTATAAGCCAGAAGTGTTTTTCCAGTGTGAGATGCGCCCGTAATAAGTATGATCATAGTCTTGCCTTCAGTTCTTTCTTAACCTTTGCCAGGTCACTGCAGGTCAGGAGCGGAATCAGGCTGTCAATTTCTTCAATGCTTCTATCCCACCATTTGAATCGGAGTATCAGATCAATCAGTTCATCATCAAATCGTTTCCGCAGAACATTTGCGGGATTTCCCACCACAATGGTGTAGGGATCAATATCACTCCCGACCACGCTATTTGCTCCGACGATGGCTCCATCACCGATATGAACTCCAGGAAGAATCACCGCATTTTGGCCGATCCACACGTCATTGCCGATCACAGTATCTCCTTTGAACGGCATTTCAGACGGATCGGGAGCGTTCATTTCCCATCCTTCAAGTGTATAAAACGGGAATGTCGTTACAGCATTCATCTGGTGATTCGCATCATTCATAACAAACTCGACGCCCGCTGCAATCTGACAGAACTTGCCTATGATAAGCTTATCTCTGCTCCAGGGATAATAGTTTGTTACATGACTTTCAAATTCTGAGTCTGCAATGTAGGTAAAATCCCCGACAATAATATTCGGATTCTTTACAATCGGTTTGACGTATATTTCCTTATCATATCCTGCAATCGGATGGATCACATTTGGATCTGGTTTTTTTCCGTTCTTCATCTATGGTCACCTCATCAATCCTGCAATTTCAGAAAGCGTTTTTTCCTTCACCGATTCCTCTACGGATACATTCTCACATAGAACTCCATGTTGCAATACGAAGAATACTGCATGAAAAGGTCCTGTGAAAGAACAACGGCACCGTCCCTCAATACTACGTGGATGGTGACCACGAAGCGATCATCCCGAAGGACATCTTCCTTCTGGTGCAGGAGGAACTGGTCTGCAGGCGCGTGGTCCATACCAGCGACAACGGCAAACACTGTTTCGCTCAGATTGTTTTCTGCGGTGAGTGCGGTGTATTTTACAGGCGCGTTCATTGGAACAACCGAGGCTGCAAGTCCATCGTCTGGCGCTGCTGCTCACGGCTTGAGGCTACCGGCCACGCCTGACACAACCGGACGGTCAACGAAACACTTCTGGAACAGGTGGTCGTTGACGCCATCAACCGGGTGCTCTGCAAGAAGGACGATTTCCTGCAAACGCTGCGGGCAAACATTGCCACGGTTGTTCTGCAGGGTGATGCCCTCTCACCGGAGGTAATAGATGAACGACTGAACAAGCTGCAAAAGGAGCTCCTGAAGAAGGTCAGCCTGCCACCATCACAGAGTTTGATGATGATGAGACGCTGGTCAGCCGCCCGATTGAGAAGATTACCGTTTTTGAGAACCGCTTCACCGTAGACTTCAAATCCGGCATCACAATCGATATCGAGGCATAAAACAAGGCTCCCTTACTACCGTTGATGGCAGTTTGGGAGCCTCTGTTATTTACAATTCTTTTAACATCTGCTTGGATTATTTTTTTTATCGCTGATAGCGACCTTATAGAGATGATGCCATATCTTTTATTCTGTTCATCACGTTCTTGTCATGATTTGTAAAGACACCCATTCCCTCCAGACCGAGATAACCGAGGAAATCGCCATCGTATGAAAACTTTGCTCCATCGTACATGTTGTCGTCTCCGGAGCTGAGGAACATTGCGACCTTCTTTAATGCAGCAGGTGCGGTAGGATAAAGTGCTGAATAGAACCGGTCTATCACACATTTCAGCTGTCCTGATATTCCGTGGTAATAAATCGGTGCTGCAAGTACCAGCATTTCCGTATCGCTCAGTTCCGCATAGATCTCCTGCATATCATCCTTCTGGACACACTGGCCGTGTCCTTTTCCGTGACAGTACTCACATGCAAGACATCCTTTGATATCCATTTTACATACATTGAACACTTTAACCTGATGGCCGTGTTCTTCAGCTGCCTGCTGAAATGTCTTTACCATTCCGGCTGTATTCCCGTTCGGTCGGGGACTGCCGTTCAACACAAGTATTTTCATAGAACTATATCTCCTTCATTCATCCCCGCCGCCTGTGATGGCAGTATGGGAGCCTTTTTTTGACATCTATATCACAGCTTCAACCCTACCATAAAAACATCCATATCACTAACTCAACCCTCTGACATCTAAACCGGCAACTCAACCCTCCGCACATCTCCTTTGATATATTCCCACGGAGCGATTTTTACAGTCTTTTCCGCTTGTTGCCGTTGATGCTCAAATCCTCAAAAAGCCCGTAAATCAAGCACTTTTTCAGCGGTCAGTCCTTAACCCGTGACATCAATACTACCGTCTCAACGTTGTTTTCATTGATTAACCGCTTTTTCATTTCCAAAGTCAATTGAACGATTTCATTAATCCGCCTATTGAGCATATATCAACTTAACATTATTTATTAAGGCTGTCTTCATCCAACAAAAAGTCATAGATATTCATAATGGTGATACCTTGTTCATTTCTCCATAATGGCATACCGGATTCAACTACAATGATCTTTTTAAATGAGTCCGGAACATTGATCAATGATGCCTGTTCCTGTTCCATTTTCTCTTTATCCGGAATGGCATAAGCTGACTGAATATAATACCTTTGGTTTCCCAGATTCGCAACAAAATCGATCTCCAATTGCTTCCGGATCTTCTTTCCATTATCAGTCGTGTTGATCTCCACAACGCCTACGTCAACTGCAAAGCCTCTGTATACTAATTCGTTATATATGACATTTTCCATAAGGTGGGTCGTTTCAAATTGACGAAATCCCAGCAATGCATTCCTAAGTCCCAGATCAGTATAGTAATACTTTGATGGCGTACTGATATATTTTCTCCCTTTCACATCATACCGCTCGGCCTTCTGAATAAGATGTGCATCCTGCAGATAGCCTATATACTCTTTGATCGTTGGCGCAGATATCCCTTTCATCCCGGTGCTTTTGAATGTATCTGCAATTCTTTGCGGATTCGTCAAAGAACTTACAGCAGATGCGAGCACTTTCTGCAAATCGTCCATTCCCGAACTGTTTGATATGCCATATCTCTCACTGATATCTTTTAAGTATATTTCTTTGTGAAGATCAGTAAGATACTTTACTTTGTCTTCCACCGGCAAGTTTAGTGCAAAGGGCATGCCGCCATGCATGAGATAGTCATTCCAGGCTTCTTCTTTTGTGCCGCCATGTGCAGGATAATACTCCGAAAAAGCAAGCGGAGCAACATGGATTCTGTCCCCCCGTCCTCTGAACTCTGTCATAACATCTGTTGACAGCAGTTTGGAATTACTTCCCGTAACATAGACATCAACATTCTTTCTGCGAAGGAGACCATTGAGAACACCATATAATCTCACATAGGTGTCTTTGTTTTTTAATTCATCCTGAGTTATCGCAAACTGGATTTCATCCAGCAAAACATAATAGTGCTTTGCTCTGTTTTTTGTATGATCAGAAATGTACTCTGATAATATATGCGGATCAAGCAAATCCTCATTTTCCAAATCGTCAAGAGCGATTCTGATGATGCATTCTTCAGGAATCCCCTGTTCCAAAAGATAGTTATAAAAAAGATCGATCAGCAAAAATGATTTGCCGCAGCGTCTGACGCCTGTGATGACTTTGATCATGCCATTATCCATTTTAGATATCAACTTTTTCATGTATACTGGTCTGTCTATTGTGATCATTTTGCTCTCCTGCGTTTTAGATTTTTGCGTCTATCTGCATAAATCTAAAGTATCGTCACGGAACAGGCGTGTCAAGGCGTTTTTTAGATTTTTGCAGTATTCCGCACTTATCTAAAATTCAAAAAAAAGGGGGAAGCGTCCCTCTTCTGAACCGCTACCCGTCAGGAGGAAAACTAAAAAGCAAACGATTTTGACAAGGGGGTGTTTAGAAAGTCCGATACGCAGGACTTCCTGAACACACCCCTTCAATTTCAGGGTCAGTGAAAGCTGAATTTTAGCGCCTGAAGCGACCGGTCACCGTCCTTTATAAGACCGGTAAAGTGCCGGGTTCCTGCCATATATCAGGCAAGACGAAGAAAAGAATGAGGAATTATTCGGTTTATTATAATCGATCACAAATCTTATCCATGCCCACAACATTTCAGCTATCTATTGAAATATCGCCCCACAGTGCTATAATATAGGTGATATTTTATGGGCATGCCCACAAAAATAAGGTGATACAATGATCCCACGCGATAAGTATTTGAATCAGCTGATCAAAAGGATGAATAACGGCAAGATAAAGATCCTGACCGGCATCCGCAGGTGTGGAAAGTCGGTGTTATTGAATGAAATCTTTTATGACTATCTTCTCTCTCAGGGGATTGCAGATGATCATATCATCCGCCTTTCCCTGGAAGATAATATCAATGCGAAGTATCGGAATCCTCTGCGGCTGGATGAATATGTCCGCTCACAGATCACCGATCCGCAGCCTTACTATGTCCTTCTGGATGAGATACAGAATGTTGTGTCCATCAAAAATCCCTGGATCGATGACAAAGACGCTGCTGACAGGATCGGTTTCCCGGATGTTCTGATGGGACTGATGAAGATCAGAAATGCCGACATTTATGTGACCGGCAGTAATTCCAGAATGCTTTCGACCGATGTGGTTACACAATTTCGTGACCGAGGCGATGAGGTTCACCTGAATCCTTTATCCTTCCGGGAATTCTATGATGCTTTTTCCGGAGATAAGGCTGATGCTTGGAGGGAATACTATACCTATGGCGGATTGCCAAGAGTCCTTGAGCTTCAGACGCACCAGGAAAAAGCGGATTATCTGAGAAATCTGTTTCACAATACGTATCTGAAAGATGTTATGGAAAGACATGACATCCGCAATGACGAGGAAGTCCTGAATGATCTTTTAAATATCATCGCCTCTTCCATCGGTGCCCTCAGCAATCCATCCAAACTGTCAAACACTTTCAAGTCTGCAAAGCACAAGAATATTTCTTCCGAAGCAATCAGACAATACCTGACCTATTTTGAAGAAGCATATCTGATCAGGGAAGCCAAACGGTATGACGTTAAGGGAAGAAAGTACATCGATACGCCGTTAAAATACTATTTCACCGATATGGGGCTTCGGAATTCCTGGCTGAATTACAGTCAGCTGGAAGAAAACCATATCATGGAGAATATCATCTACAACGAACTGCTCATGCGCGGCTACTCTGTCGATGTCGGTGTGGTGGAATATCAGTACCGCGACAGCGAAAAGAAAAAGACCAAGGTTCAGCTGGAAGTGGATTTCATAGCAAGAACCGCCGGAGATACGGTATACATCCAGTCCGCACTGCATATTGACTCGGATGAGAAACGGGAACAGGAGATCCATTCCCTGAAGCGTATCAACGACTCTTTTCAGAAGATCGTAATTGTAAGGGATCATATCATGCCCTACAAGGATGAAAACGGAATCCTGTACATCGGTGTCATGGACTTCCTTCTGCAGGACTCTTTTTAAGCGTTCTTCAATCTTCCTCTACATACCGCAAGAATTTGTCTTTTTCAAAAGCCATAGAACCCCGATGTTTTTTCTTTCATCATTCATCCAGTATTCGCAGATAGGAATCAAGCCTCTCATTGATATATTTCGCAAACAACTTCTCCATAGCAGGAAGATTATGTTTCACGTGGTATTCGTCAAACGCATTATAGTATGCAACCCGATCAGTGAACTTAATGTCGATAGGTGGATACCCTGCTTTCATCAGTTCCAAATTCACAAGCAACCTCCCCGTTCTACCATTACCGTCAATGAACGGATGGATTCCCTCGAACTCAATATGGAATCGTGCAAGCTTCGTGATAATATGCTCATTGCTCTCTGCATAGGAGATAAGAAGCTGTTCCATCTTTGGCGCTATAAGATATGGTTGTGCCAGTTCATGTGCGGCTCCCATTATCCGTACAGGGACTCTTCTGTAGACTCCGCGGTCATCCTTCTTGTCTGCCAATACAAGATAATGGATCTGCCTGATTACCCATTCGGTAAGCGGTTCATTCCTTTTAACAAGTTCACACACAAAGTCAAACGCCTCTTTGTGCCCTACAGCTTCCAAATGGTCCTTCAACGGCTTCTGGTCTACTGTCAGTCCACGAAGAACCATATCGGTTTCCCTGAGGGTGAGCGTATTGCCTTCGATTGCATTCGAGTTGTAGGTGTACTCGACGGCAAACTCTTCCCTCAGTCTTTCCAACTCACCTTCTGTTAAAGGTCTTTTTCCATCAAGTTCCGCTTTTTTGCGGTCAATCTGCTCAAAAATGCTCTCTCTGGACTTAAATCTCCCATCTGAAGGTTTTTGAGAATCAATGGGGATCTTCCAGCCACGACCTTCCTGAACTGCACCGGCAATCTTCCCCTCAGAGCAAAGAACTCTCACTCTTCTCTCTGAGATTCCCCATCTTTCAGATGCTTCTTTTGTTGTCATAGGCATAATCCTCCGCTTATCGGAATAATACCATGGCTATCGGAATAATACAACTCAAAATAACGGAATGATACTGCGCCTTTAGAACAGGAATCAGGTGAAACTACGAGACATCAGAACCACCGTCTCCACATGCAGCGAGACCTCAACCCTGCTGTCAACCGGGACAGCAAACAATTGCTTGGAATTTTTGGCTCTTATGCCACAAATTCCGAATATAACTTGATTATTTATTATTCACCATGGTACTATCAACTCGGAAAAACTGGCAGATTTGTCAGAAATTCCAATAAGGAGGAAGTATGATTCCCAGACCTTTATATCTTGAGAAATTGAAGGCAAGAATGTGGAATGACTCAATAAAGGTCATCACAGGGATCCGCCGTTGCGGAAAATCATTTCTCTTGAAAACCATTTTCCATGAATATCTGATTTCCTCGGGCGTTCAGGAAAATAACATTGTCATGTTTGCATTTGATTCCGCTCTTGATCTTGAAAAGATCGGTGAAAACCTGATTGAACTGGAAAAGAACAAACGAAAGGTCGACTATAAGAAGTTCATCAACTACATTAGCACTCTTGTATCCTCCAAAGATAAATACTACCTGCTGCTGGATGAAATCCAACGCCTGGATTCTTTTGAATATGTGTTGAACGGATATCTTGCCATGGGCAACTTCGATATCTATGTTACCGGAAGCAATTCCAAGTTTCTCTCAACTGATGTGATAACTGAATTCAGAGGACGTGGAGATGAAATACATGTCATGCCTCTCTCTTTCTCGGAATTCTTTTCATATGCCGGCGGAGACAGAAACAGAAGACTGGATGAATATATGACTTTCGGAGGTCTGCCCCGGGCCGTTCTTGCAGATTCGGAGGAATACAAGATGAATTATCTGTCCTCACAACTGCAGAATACTTTCATAAGAGATGTCATTGAACGGAATAAAATAAAAAACACCGAAGAACTCAATGAGCTGTTGAGTATTGTTGCATCAGGCATATCATCATTGACCAATCCATTGAAACTTGAGAACACTTTTAAATCCGTCAAGAAGGTCACACTTTCAGCAGATACCATTTCGAATTACATACAGTACTTCAGAGAATCATTTATTCTTGACAAGGCAATCCGATATGACATCAAGGGCAAGAACTATATCCACACTCCATTCAAGCTTTATTTCGAAGACATCGGTCTGCGAAATGCAAGGCTTGATTTCAGACAGGTCGAGACCACCCACATCATGGAGAACGTGATATACAACGAACTGCGGTTCAGAGGATTCAAGGTTGATGTTGGATCGATTGAGATACGGGAAAACAACCTAAGGAAAAAATTTGAGGTTGACTTTGTTGCAAACAGCGGGAACAGACGCTACTACATTCAATCTGCAGACGACATCCCAAATGATGAAAAGCTCAGACAGGAAACCAGACCCTTGGATCAAATTGACGATTCATTCAAGAAGATTATCATCGAAAACAAAGACATAGTCCCAAAGCGAAATGAGAAAGGGTATCTGTTAATTTCCCTTGTGGATTTCCTTACAAATCCGAATAGTCTGGATCTGTAGGATTACAAACGAAGAACAGCAGGAATCTCCTCTCCTTCGAGATAGGCTTCCCGACCGATGTCGGCATATCCGAGACTTCGCCTGCGGCAGCGGTTATTTCCTTGTCCATGTATTCTTTGAAGACGGGTATATGGGTACGCATTTTAACATCGACCGCCTCCTCATGCTCCTCCCAGACGAGACCATACTTCTTGGCGTTCAGTTCGCTCTCAATCTCTCCGAGGGCAATGAGCATGGCGTCATTGTCCTTGTGTTCCTCTTTTATCCGCGCCAAAAAATCCATCATCCGATGACGCTTCATCTGTGATAGGTTAGGCCTTTTCAGCGTTTGCCAATGGTTTTAGCAATATCCTCTATCATTTTATATTATCTCAATCTTCTCTCATTTAGAGGATCCATGCATTGAAAGCGTATGTAAATAAACCTTCAAACATCGTTTCTACAAACACAGTCCCCGTTTAGTGCCGTTTAATTTTTACCTACATAAAGTAAACGCAAAACAATCCACAAGACCTATTCAGCACTGGCAAAACACGCTATTTCTTTGATTTATAAAGGTTTATTAGGGTATTGTTATTTATCCATAGACATCATTACTACGCACTCGACGTGAACAGTATGTGCAAAACGATCCACCGCAATACTGCTTTACCAGTATCGATTTCTACGTTCTTCCAGTTCAATAAGTGCATTATATAAACGTTCCTGCAGTTCTGCTTTCGAAAGGCTTTTTACATACTTTTGCAGATCTTCGTAATGCTGTTTCACTCTTTCCTCTTCCTCATGTTCCCATTGTTCTGCCTGCTTCAGGAAATTCTGCGCAGCCTCTGGTTCAGCAGTGAAATACAGTGCAATCATATGTTTGCATACCACCCGCCGTCCTTTGGCAAACGCGCAATTGCAAATGGATTTTCTTGGATGCAGTTTATCAATGTAAACGTTATAACTATCCCCGTTGCTTCCGGATACAACCCCTTCATATGTTGAATTCCCGGATTTATTCCAGGAAACTACTTTATGGTTTTCATAATAATCCATTCCTCTCCAGACGGAATTTCCACTGGCAATTTCAATCAGACCCATATGGTTTCCTTTCAGTATTATCTGACTTTCTTTTCGCTAAGACTTATTCTGTATTCCTCTTCTTCTATTGTTCTTTTTACGTAAAACAGAGCCTCATGCAAGTCCTTGCATTTAGTGATTATCTCAATATGATGTCCCCAAGGGATAAATCCGAATATCGCCGGGAATGGAATTTCTGCAACAACTTGTTGCAGTTTTTCTTCTGATGCCGTCTCCTGAATTTCTGCAGCAACCTGCTGCAGTTTTAAGCTACTGATATCCATCTTGCCACTCAGAGCATTAACAGCGTCCCCGAAATCCTCATACGAAGTATAAAAAGAATACCATTTCTTCATGTTCCATGTCTGCTCAATACTTCTGTTATCATCCCGCAGAATCACAGGAAAAGCTCCTTCAGTCTTTCAGACATGTAACCGGAACAACATAGACCCCATCTTCACGTTTATAGGCAAACGGAGCCACTCCGCATAAAACCATCATAAATGCCGGTTCACGCATCTTTTCTGTATCAATTCTGTCTGCCAGTTTCTTCAGGCTCTGAGCACCCTCGTTGATCAGTTTATCTCCGCCTAATTTCACTTCAATCAATCCATATCTGCCGTTTCTCAAATGAATAACTGCATCACATTCAAGCCCTGTTTTATCTCTATAGTGATAAACATTTCCATCCAGTGCATCTGCATAAATCCTGAGATCCCTGACGCACATATTTTCAAATATTAAGCCCATAAGTTCCAGATCATTGACCAGATCTGAGGGACCGACTCCTAACGCTACTGCCGCCACCGAAGGATCAACAAAATATCTAGTATCTGAAGTGCGTATCGCTGTTTTAGAACGCAGATTAGGATTCCATGCCGGAGAGTCCTCGATAACAAAAATCCTCTTCAGAGCATTCAGATA
>Ga0208297_1001754_pt1 | contig 16818 bp, 13 predicted proteins | sample LMS_cellobiose_e_FD_187367 | JGI IMG/M metagenome (GOLD analysis project Ga0208297, IMG submission 187367) | Rumen-fistulated moose microbial communities from Alaska, USA - LMS_cellobiose_enrichment (SPAdes) (version 2) | ecosystem: Host-associated > Mammals > Digestive system > Stomach > Rumen... | reverse complement strand
ATGGAGAAGCGGGTACACCCGACCCCATTCCGAACTCGGAAGTTAAGCGCTTCCTCGCCGATGATACTGCAGAGGAGTTTGTGGGACAGTAGGCCGATGCCAAGACTTATTTATCAGGCCCCCGGAGTTATCCCCCAGGGGCCTGACTTTTTTAAGCAGAATAACGCGAAATCACGGGGCCTTATTTATTCTTTCGGCGGAGCGCCAGTATCGAACCAGCTTGCCGTCAATTCCGGGTATTTTTGCATAAAACGGCGGGCGTTCCCCACGTCGTCATTATTTTCCTCGTTCCAGGCCATGAGTTCCTGAAGCTGATCCGTGTCGCGGTAGTGGAATTTATCCAGAAAGGCGAAAACATCAGGCATGTCTTTATCCAAGCCCTTTCTGACGACGGTATGAATCCGTTCTTCAGCCCCGAAAATCATTTTGGGATCGTTAAGGTAATGAAGCTGCCAGCGGCCGAACATCCAGTGTGGCGACCAGCCCGTGACGACCACCCATTCCTTGCGTCGGATAGCGTCTGCCAGCGCTGCGGTCATGGTCGTCCCGCTGCCTTCGACCAGTATCATGCCGGTCAGGTCATATTCCTTTATGGCTTTTTCACACACCGTCATAAAGGTTGCCCCTGAATCAATGCCGATGATCTGGTTTGAAAAGCGCTTGACATGGTTTTTCAGTTCGGGAATCGAAGTGAGAGGGACATAATCCGGTACGACCAGGCCCACCTTCGCTCCCCCCACCAGCGGGCCAAGATCCTGCAAGGCGTCGGGGTAACGCCTGAGATAGTTTCCATGCATGGCGGGCAGCCATGCGGTCACCGTCACGTCGGCGTCTCCCGTGGCCAGAGACGTCCACATGACCCCGACGCTGACGGGAATAAGTTCCACATCGCGGCCGAGCCTCTCTTCAATGGCGACTTTGACAAGGGTGCTGGTGGCCCGCGCGCAGTCCCATTCCACATAGACGACGCGCACAGGCGCCGCGGCCAGGGCGGGCAGGAAGCCGGAAACGAATAACGACAGCGCCAGCAGGGCGCGAACAAGCATTTTGTTCATGCGGTACTCCTCACTGTAAAGAGAAGGGGAAATGGAAGCTGCCCCGTTGGAGCGTCATGGTTTTTGAGATGGCTTCGCGAAGCTCTGGACAAGCCGATCCAGGAAAACAGCCAGCAGGACAATGCCGATCCCCGCTTCAAAACCGCTCCCAAGATTGAGGCGCTGAATGGCCCTCCACACTTCGCCTCCAAGGCCGCGCGCGCCGATCATGGCGGCGATGACCACCATGGAGAGCGCCAGCATGACCGTCTGGTTGATGCCCGCCATGATTGTCGGCAGGGCCAGGGGCAGCTCAAGCTTGGTCAGCCGCTGGAAGCGGGTCGCGCCGAAAGCGTCGGCACATTCGATAAGATCGGCCGGAACCTGGCGTATGCCAAGGCAAGTGAAGCGTACGGCGGGCGGCATGGCGAAGATGACCGTGGCAAATATCGCCGCGACTTTGCCCAGCCCGAAAAAGGGGATGGCGGGGATCAGATAGACAAAGGCGGGCATGGTCTGCATGAGGTCAAGAAACGGCATGAGCGCCCGCCGCACAGGGGGGCTCATGGCGGCGACAATGCCGAGAGGTACGCCAATGAACACGGTTATGGCGGTGGCTACCAGAACAAGGGACAGCGTGCTCATGGTGGCGTCCCACAGGCCCCAGTTGGCAATAAGCGCGAATCCTCCCGCCGCGAAGAGGCCGGAAGACCATTTGCGCGACATGCGCCAGATGAAAATTCCCGCGCATGCGATGAACAGCCACACGGGAACCAGTGCCAGGCCTTTTTCCAGCAGATCGACGCCCGTGCCCGCCACGGCGGAAAAAGTTTTGGTCGCGCCGGCCCCATGCTCCACAAGCCAATCCACGGCAACTTCTATCCATTTCCCGGCGGGGATGCGGAAGGGCATGCTCATGCTACTCCCCCCTTCCCCGCGAGAGCGGAAAGCAGCAAGCCCTTGACGATGACCCCGCACAGATGATTCCTCTCATCGACTACGGCCAGAGGCAGGGACATGCCGCTCATGATGGAGATCAGTTCGCTGGCTGGCGTGTCCTTGCCGACGGATACGATATCCGTCTTCATAATCGAGGCAATGTCACGCCGGCCCTGTTCAACAAGGGACAAAGCGTCATCCGCAGACAGAATGCCGACGAGCTGACGCTGTTCGTCAAGGACAAAAAGGTTCGTGATGGCGAAATGACGCATCTTGCGCAGGGCCGTCCGAGGTCCATCCATGCCCAGCTGGGCGACGGCCTCGGATTTTTTCATGATGCTCCCCGCGGTCAGCACACGGGTCAGGTCCGCGTTGTTGGCGAAACGCGCCACATAGTCGTCGGCGGGGCTGGTGAGCAGGTCTTCCGCTGTGCCCTGCTGGACAACGGCGCCGTCGCGCATGAGTACGATCAGATCGCTGAGCTTGATGGCCTCGTCCAGGTCATGGCTGATGAAAACGATGGTTTTGTGCAGTTCTTCCTGAAGCCGGAGCAACTCGTCCTGCATATCGCTGCGGATCAGAGGATCAAGGGCGCTGAACGCCTCGTCCATGATCAGCACTTCCGGATCAAGCACCAGAGCCCGCGCCAGCCCAACCCTCTGGCGCATGCCGCCAGACAGCTCAGCCGGATAGGCGTCGGCGAAGGCTTCCAGTCCGACCCGCTGGAGCATGTCCATGGCCTTTTCGCGTCTCGCGGCGGGGGAAACGCCGGCCACCTCAAGGCCAAAACCGACGTTTTGGACTACGGAATAATGGGGAAACAGCGCGAACTGCTGAAAGACCATTCCGAAAGTCTTGCGCCTGAACTCGCGCAGCTCTGCCGTGGGCATGCCAATGATGTTGCGGCCATCCACAAGGATTTCGCCGGCCGTAGGCTCCACAAGCCTGTTCAGGCATCGGGCGAGAGTAGACTTTCCGCTTCCGGACAGTCCCATGATGACAGTGGTTTTCCCCGCTGGGATATCAAGTGAAACTCGGTTGAGTCCAACGACGTGCCCGGTAGCCGCCAGGATATCGTCTTTGGACGCTCCCGCGTCCAGCCTGGCAAGGGCCTGCGCTGGGTGGGGACCAAAGATTTTGGTCAACCCGCGTACTGAGATTTGCATGATGCGGCCTCCTTCGCATTATCCCATCCGGGGATGGAAACAATGGTTGGGAGGATTTCCAGATTGCGTCCGTTTTTCTGCCGGACGCAAAAAACGAGGCGGCGTCATCCGTGGAATACACGCCGGGCCTTGTTCAAGAACAAAACCGACAACCTCCAGAATGGGCAAAAGCAGCCTTTTTCGACGTGAAAACCCTCCGCTGGTGCAAGATTGGCAAAGCGCAGAACCGTCTTTACCTAATAAAAGACTTTATCTGACTTTATGCGTCTTGTCCAGTCATCCGTTTTGGGGCAAAGAATACGCTCATGCGGCAATGGCGGCGGTTTTCTCCTCTGGCATTGTGCATCCATTTTTCAATGTTTTTTTCTGTCAGGAAAAAGTAGTTGCAGGTTTTGAATTGCTCGCTCTGTGTGATAAGCGGTCATGGCGAGAGACGCAGGGAAAAGACTGCCTGTCCCGATAATCCCCTGGAACTGGGTCGTTATCAGCGTTAACGTCATTCGCAGCCGATATACTCCAGAAATTCCCGCGTAACCGTTCGCGCTCCGCGCACAACAGCAATCCCCAGCTCCCGCAGCTTAGAAAACGGGCACAGATCATCCGGATATTGTTTCACTATATCCATCCGCATCACTTGCTTCATTGATACATTATTATCTTTGTATTCATAAGGAATTCCTGTTTCTGTAACGACGCATTTATATCGTACCGCAGAAACGGGAGCTGTAATATAGATATAGGCGATATCTCCAACACGGATTTTGCTCCCTTGCTTCCAGAGGATGGCTTTTTTATTTTGAAATACTGTATCCAGATCATAATACTTCGGGTTCGCAGGAATAATCCAATCCGCATGTGTTTCCGAGAGCGTATTTTTCCTCCCTGCGTGGACAGCGAAGTTCCTGCTTGTATCAACAAGCCGCATGATCATATCATCCGGAACAGAATCGTCTAAAAGAACGCTGATCCAGTTTGTCCGTTTCATATGATACCCCGGATAGATTCCGGGGACAGCGAGCAGCGTCTCAGCTTTTTTCGGATCGATCTTGATATTCAATACTTCGACAAGCGGGTTGCTGCCAGGGGCATCTTTTTCTCTGGTCAGAAGGTTTTTATGGATATTCATGACCAGCCCGTACCATTTTTTGTTTCCCGGATACCGGAACACACCATATTCAGGAAGTTTCGCAAACGGATAATCCGACTTTTCCCCATAGTTTTTTTCAATCAGGCGCGCGATTCTGTTCGTCTGCGCGTAGAGAAACGGCTCTTTTATGAAACAGGAATCCGCGATCCTCCCCAGGATTTCCGCATAAGCCTCACGGATAGCCCCCACGAAGGCGCCGGTACGGGATTCTACCTGAACAGGCAGGTATTCCTCGTCAGAATCCAGATCAAAAACTTTTCCGGATACGCTGCCGTCTTCCTGAATCAGAATTTCCGCACGGAACGCTCCATCCATAAAAACTTCGCTGTACAAAAAACCGTCAGGCGTCTGGGAAAAACCAAACGGCAGAAGCTTTTCTGCCATCAGTCTTCTTCGCCGAAATAGTTTTTGCTCAAGTTTCATACCCGGCTCCTGTTCTGTCCTTCAGCCCGCGCTTGCCGCATTTATCGCGCCCGGCTTTAGCGATGGAAACGGCATCTGGCTTCGCGGGCAGCAGCGTTTTGCCGCATACAGCCGTTTTGAAAGCCCTGCCGTCTGCCGTACGCCGGGCACTTCGGGCGCCATACTAATCCGCATTCATTTTTTAAGTACAGGCGACAGGCGTTCGGCGCGCATGCAGGCTGCCGCTGTGAAGAGCGCGTCGGAGGACGAGTTCAGGGCTGTTTCGGCGGAGTCCTGCAGAACGCCGATGATGAAGCCGACGGCCACGACCTGCATGGCGGTCGTGTTGTCGATGCCGAACAGGCCGCAGGCAAGCGGAATCAGCATGAGAGAGCCGCCGGGAACGCCGGCAGCGCCGCAGGCGCACAGGGCGGCGACCACGGACAGCAGGATGGCGGTGAAAACGTCAACCTGGACCCCCAGTGTGTGACAGGCGGCCAGGGCGAGCACCGTGATGGTGATGGCGGCGCCGGCCATATTCATCGTCGCGCCGAGCGGAATGGAAACGGCGTAGGTACTTTCGTCCAGGTTCAGGCGGCGGCAGATATTCATGTTGACCGGGATATTGGCTGCGGATGAGCGGGTGAAAAATGCCGTCACTCCCGATTCCCGCAGCATCATGAGGGTGAGCGGGAAGGGATTCTTTCGGATGCAGAACCAGACGATAATCGGATTGATCACCAGAGCGACAAAAAGCATGCAGCCCAGCAGCACGAGCAGAACCTGCGCGTAGGTGATGAGCGGCGCGAAGCCTTCGGCGGCAAACGTGTTGGCCACCAGACCGAAGATGCCGAGCGGAGCGCAGCGGATCACGATGCGCACAATGAATTCCACGCTGTCGGCAACATCGTTGAAGACCTGCCGCGTCGTTTCGCCGGCCTTCCTCATTGCCCAGCCCAGGCCAATTGCCCAGGCGAGGATGCCGATGTAGTTGGCCTTCTGCAGCGCATGCACCGGATTGTCTACAACCGAAAGAGCCAGGTTGCGCATCACTTCGACGATGCCGCCGGGAGCCGAGGCAGCAGCGGGCCCCGGAACCAGGTCTATCTGAACTGGGAAAAGGAAACTTGCCAGAACGGCTGTGGCCGAAGCGGCAAACGTGCCGAGCAGGTAGATAAGGATGACGGGTTTCATCTGGGAGGATCTGTCCGCATGATGATTGGCGACAGCCGCGCCCACAAGGGCGAACACCAGAACGGGAGCCACAGCCTTCAATGCCGAGATGAAGAGCGTTCCGAGGAATCCGAGCGGGACGGCTATGCTTGGGGCGACATAGGCCACAAGGCAGCCCAGCACCAGGGCACCCAGGATTTGTTTGATGAGCGAACCGCCCAGAATCAGGGACATCACACGGTGGAAGAGGGTTTTTTCTGCCATTTTTCTTGTACTCCTTCTCGCCGGAAATCCTACGGATTTAGGGGGGCTCATCCATTTTTTCAGTAATTTCGGCTGGTTTTGTGGTTAATTTATTTAACTTACCTATCTATCGAAAGAATGCAAACATATTCATATCATGTTAAAATAAATGTATAAATTTCATCGTTGATGGGAGCGGTTTCGAGACCGCCGGCAGGTTATGCTTTCTCATTGGCTCATGGTGGATTCAGAAGAAGTTAAGGGCCCCCCTTCCCAGGGGCCATTATTTCCTGGAACAGGCGGTGCGCCTAGCTGTGGAGGCTGGCCTGCGTATTCTCTTTTTCGGTAATAATCTAAACTGACGGCCTGACATGGCGGAACGGGCATACGCCGTCTTACGCGGCCTCGTGATGGATGGGGCATCTCGCGGGAGCGCGTGGCGGCTTCTTATAAGAGGATACGGGAGCTCCTCGCCGACTGCGGAAACTAGCCGGGGCAGAGCAAAAATTTTCATCAGGGGATAAATGCGTTCGAGCCTGCTCAACCGGAACATTCAAAGGCGGCAAGATATGCGATGCTGTTACTGCACGGCTGCGATTTCTTTTTTGCCGTGGACAGCAAGCCACCTACTGTTTGGCGCCCTGATGGTTCCGGTATTGGAAAACCCTGCGGTAAGCAGCATCCTTTCGAGTTCTTCCGGAGCGTACAGTGTCATTTCCAGATTTTTGAGGAAAAAGGCAGGACAATTGACCCTGCCGCCTTCCTTCCATGCTTCCACTGCGGCAATAAACCGCCCGCCAGGGCGCAGCACGCGATAAATTTCTTGCAGGGCATTCGCGGTATCAGGCCAGAAATACACGGTTTCAAAGGCTGTTACGAGATCGAAGCGTTCATTTTCATAAGGCATGGCCTGTACGGACGCACAATCGACTTTTGCCTGGCCGCGTTCAATATACGCCGCCACTCTGGATATGGTTCGGGCCACGCTGATGGCAGAATAGTCCAGGCCAGTGGCTTCAGCCCCGCATTCCAGCATCATGCGCAGGACGTATCCGCCGCCGCAGCCCACATCTAAAGTGCGCATCCCCGGTGTGATGGCAATGTGCTTGAAAACTCCGCGCACCAGCGGTCCATGCCCCACGTTCATAGCCCGGCACAACAAGGAGCCGATAATACCGGATGGCTTCCGGAAATTGCACATGAATTCTTTGAGCATAATTTTCCCCCAAATATATGAAATCGAAAATCATTATCATAAATATAGCTTAACTATCTCTGAAAGACAACCCCAAAAGAAAAGGATGGCATGCTGCGTGGGGAAGCTATCCGTCTCCCCCCATCTTACCCTTGAAGATGTCTCCGCTTTTTTCAACTGCGGAGGGCGCCGCCCTCACGGAGTTTTCCACTGCCGGGAGCCAGTTTTGTCGCTCTCCGCTCGGGCAAATTTCCCGCAATGATTCCTGGCATGAAAAGGGCGGCTTTTTCTCGGTGTGAAGAAAGATTGCAGCGAGCTTTACGCCGACCTGCCGCCCCTGGAGGAGCTGAACATCCGCTATATGCGTATGTGCTGGAAAAGACGCGGGGCAGAATCATCGGCCCCGACGGCGCTGAGAAGATACTCGGCGTCAGACGTTCGACGCTGTATGCCAAACTGCGGAAATACGGCTTGAAATAGCCCCGCGCTCCGGCGTGGAATGCCAAGCCCCGCCGGAGCGCCTTTTTAGAACTTGCTCAAATCCTTCAACGCGGCAATAACAATTTTGCACTCTGGCTGGATGGCGCGCAGCAGGCGCCGTATGTCGTCCTCAGGAATGGCCACGCAGCCTCCCGTGAATGGGTTGCTGGAGTAGCAGTGCAGAAAGATAGCCGAGCCGAGTCCGGGTTTGCCGTCCTGATTATAGCTGATGTTCAGGCAATATTGATACGCCTTGTCATAACTGACGATATGTTCGCTCTCGCGCTTGTCGAACTCGACACCGTCCCGGGTGCTGACGAATTGGTTGTAGAGGGGCGACTTGCTGTCGCCGACCCAGTAATGTGTATCGTCCACCTGTGTGTAGCCCAGTTTGCAGCCAGGGTCGGGCGCGATGCCAAAGGCCTTGGTGAAATGAAAGACACCCACGGGCGATTTGCCGTCCCCCTCCTTTTCTTTGCCAAGGCCATTTTTGCCGATGTAGGCGCGCGAGGTGAACACCTCTTGCCAGAGGCCCTCGCGCTTCTCGTAGAACGTGAATTGCGCGTCCGATCCGCCGGTGGCACCGACAAGGACGAGTTGGTTCACATTGTTGGCGGCATTCAGGCACGAGACCTGTTCCGGCGTCAGCGGCGGCTGGCTGTGCGCCAGCACCGGCAGGGCGCAACATCCGAGGACGGCCACAAACAGGGCCGCGGCCAGTTTTTTCATGTTGCAGACCTCCTCTTCCGCATCGCGGCGGAGACGCGGATGGCGAAAAAGTTGAATGTGGATAGCCCCGCAGCCGCTGTCCGGATTATCTGCCGACAGACGCCTCATTGACGGGGAAGGTGAAATAAGTGTTGGGATAGGGTTCGTCAGCCAGTGTGAAATGCCACCACTCCTCCGGCAGCGGGCGGAATCCACGGGCGAGCATGGCTTCGCGGAGCAACATGCGGTTCGCGAACTGCTCTTTGGTCACCCCTTTGAAGTCCGGATGGCTGCGCTTCCCGAAATAGTCAAAGGTGCCGCCCATATCGACTTCCTTTTCCGTCTTCATGTCAAAAAGCGTCAGGTCCACGGTGCTGCCTCGGCTGTGGCCGGAACGTTCCGCGATGTAGCCCTGGGCGAACAGCACGGACTTGTCCAGTTCGGGATAGAAGTACGGCTTCATGCGGGTGTCGCCGGTATCCTTGGCCCAGTTCATGAAATGGGTTACAGCTTTCTGGGGGCGGTAGGCGTCATAAATCTTCAGGCGATAGCCCTTGCGCGCCAGATCGTCGCTGACCAGCCGCAGCGCCGCAGCGGCCTCCTTGGTGAGCAGCGCCGTAGGCTGCTCATAGCCATCAATGCGTGTGCCGACAAAATTATAGGTGGAGTAGTAGCGGATCTCCAGAATGGCGTCGGGCACCGCCTCGCTGAGCAGTACAAAGCCAGAAGCGTCATCGGAAAGGATTACGTCCTGACTGGCGCGTCCGGCGGCGCTTTTTCCGCAGCCGGCGCACAGCGCGAGGCACATCATCAATGTGAGACAAATGCGGATGACAGTTTTCATGCAAGACTCCTTGAAATGTCCGGCGCTGATGGCAGCAGTAATGGCCGATACCGCGCGTAGGCATATGAATGTTTTCCTGCCGCTTCATTTCTTATCCAGCAGGCATATGGATGTCTATAGGAAAAAGGGTATCCGTGAACGCGTTTTTTGAGACTCTTTCCGGCTGGAGCGTATCCGTGGAAGCGTTGCCCGCGTGGAACTGGAACGTGAAAAAACGGCTTACCCATGTCCACGGATTCCACCTTTGATATTGATAGATGCGTGGAGCATAGCTCAGCCGCTGGTCTTTTCTATTTTGATCTTTTATGCCTTTATCCCGCAGGGAAACCTTTGCGTCTTTTTACGGCACTGCCGTGCCGGAGGAGGGCGCAGAGCTGCGCATGACCACCTTCGCCAAAAACAGCGGTGAGAAGAATCAGCGCATGGTCTATGACGCCGAATTCCCCAACAATGTGGCCACTGCGACGCGCTGGCGCTCCAGCCCGTGCACGAGCGCCTTGGGAATCACAGCGCCCAGCAGCATCTTGGTGGGGATCAGCCGCAGTTCAGGCACACTCCGCCCATGTATGCATCTTCGACGGGGGCAACCTCCTTGCCGTCTTGGGCCAGCAGTTGCGCCGCCTTGGCTCCGCCCGGCCCCGCGCCGATAATAATGGCGTCAAATGGTTGCATGTATCCTCCGCATGACCCGCGCCCGGGCAGGGTCAGCATCTCTCCGCCTTGAACAGGTGTTCGCGTGCGGCAGAGCGGTATTTGAGCAACAAGGCGTCTTCCACGGGCGCCAAGCCGTGCATGTCCAGCGGCATGTCCGGCGTAAGCGCTGCGATGCCGTAAGGCAGTGTGTGGTCTTGCGTGGCGGCGTAGACAAAGGCCGCCGCATCCGCCGCCTGTTGGCGCGTGGGCCAGGCGTAAGCCCCGTCAGCGCCGGGCAGGGGCAGGGCAAGGTAGCGGATGACCCCATCGGACGTGCCGCGCAGCAAGTCAACGCTTGCCTTGAGTTCCGCCGCACTGGGCGCGTGTCCGAACAGCGCCTCGTACACGTCGGGTGCGCCGAGGCAGTTGAGTATGCCGCTTACTCCTTTGATCTGCAGGGCTTTTTCCAGCAGCCCGGGTTTGCGCCCATCAGCTTGCACCCAAACGTGTAGCCCGCCTTGGGCAAGATGTCCCACCAAGGTAAGGAAATTTGCCTCTTGCCCGGCGGGGCATTGGGAGGAATACAGACCGGCGATGGCACCGTGGAGCATATCGCTGCGGGTGACGCATGCTTCAAGTTCCTTGCCGGAGAGAAGGTAGGCGATGATCTCGCCGCTGCCCTGCTTGATCACCGTGCCGTCCGCAAAGAGGGGAAACTCCACCCCTTCGGGGTTGCGGTAAATGGCCTTGCGGTTGGCGCGGTAGAAGGCGTTGAAGGCGGGGGAATCGGCCTTGAAGTCCACAGTGTCGCAGGCAATATTCCTCTCGCCCAGAAAGCTCTTGACAATCTTGCAGCGGATGCAGTCCGGAGCGGTGTACAGCGTGATGCCCATGGCGTTCCTCTTTGGCAGTGTAGGAATTATAAGACAAACTTCCAGTAGGGCACAGCGATAAAGGCCACAAAGAGCGCCGCCAGAAGCATACGCACGCCCATGACCAGCGCCATGTCCTTGAAGTTGATGTAGCCGCTGCTGAAAAAGTACAGGTACAACGCATACTCGTAGGGGAAAATGATGTTGTCCAGCCCGTACTGGAAGGAGAAGTACAACAGGCGCGGATCAAGCCCCATCTGCCCGCTCAGGGTGGCAATGGGGGTGGACAGGGTGGATGTGGCCGCCAGCGGAGTCAGCAAGAAATTCACCGCCGCACCCACGCCGTAGGCGCACATGCCCGCCATGGTCGCGCCAAGGTCGTGGAACAGAGGGAGCACCAGACCAGCGATCCACTGCGTCACCTTGAGAAAACCCCCGGTGCTGCCAATGGCCATGCACCCCATGATGAAGAATATGGGCGCGAAGTTGACCCGGTTCAGTCGCCCGGCATCCATCAGCTGTACACCGGGCAAAAAGGCCGCAGCGGCGATGACCATTAAGATCACGCCGGCGCTGATGCCGTGCAGCGAGTCGGTGGAGAGCAGCAGCACCGTGACGATCAACAGCGCGAGCGCGCGTTTTTGCTCTGCGGTCATGGGGCCGAGTTCTTCGTATTTTTCATTGACCGTGGCGCGCATGGCCTCCCGTGAGGCGGAGGAACGCAGGATCAACAGCACAATGCCCAGCGAGAAAAAGGTGTAGAGCATAGCCGGGGGAAAGTTATACTTGGCATACTCCATCCAGCTGGTTTGGGTGTTGGCCACCTTGTCCACCAGCCCCATGCCCATGACGAGATCTCCTGCGCCGGTGAGGTAGCCAAGCTTGGTGGAGCCCACGGCCAGACAGGTGCCGAGGAGAATGGCCGTAGCTTCGCGGCTTTTGGCCTTGAAATCCAGCGCGTCGCACAGGCTGATGGCCACGCCGCAGAAAATGGCGGCTTTGCCCATGATCGATGGCACCAGCGGAGCGAGGATCATGGCCCCCAGCGTCAGGCCGCACAAGGCCCCGGCGAAGCTGCCGCCCATGGCGCGCACGCTGCCCAGGGCAATGCGCTTGCCAAGGCCCGTTTCCTGAATGATCTTGCCCAGTATGAATCCGCCTACAGAAATGATCCACACCTCGCTGAGCCAGGGTGCGTAGACAACTTTGAGGGTGACACCGCAGAACAGCACATACAGGCCGGGCAGGAGTATGCCTACGGCGATTTCGTTGAGGGTGTCCAAGGCCCAGGCGCATACGGCCCAGAGCGTGACCGCGAGGAAGGCTTTCATGGGTGGCGTGAGCGCGCCGTCTGGCAACAGGCAATAGGCGGCGACAGGCAGCGCTAGACTGACGAACCACTTGAGCGCCAGCGAACGATTGAAATCGGCGGTTTGCGGCATGGTCGGCTCCTTTTGGGTATGGGGCGGCCCGGAATGCCGTCAGGCTTCCGGGCCGCTACGGCACTGGGGGCTGTCCTATTTGTCTTGTGGGTCTTCAACGGAGGCCACACACAGGGCATTGCTGCCTTCGTAGGGCTGGCAGCCTTCCACGCTCACTTCCTTGGCGCGGTCGCCCATGGCGGCAGCGCCGGGCACGCGGAAGGTGGTCACATCCAGCGGCGCAATAGGCTTTTCTTCGGGCTGTTGCACCTGCGGCACCCAGGTGTAGGGCATACGGTAGGCGCGGTAGGTCATGTTCATGGGAATGTGCTTGCCCCAGTAAGGGGATACGAACTCCCACACAATTTCATGCGCGGCGGTCACTTCAAACACGCGGCCGTTGGAGCCTTCGGTGATCAGAGTATTGCCGTTAGGCAGGCGCTGCATGCCGCTGATGAAGGGGCTGTAGAAGCGGTTGCTGTCCATGGGCTCGAGGAAGCCCGCTTCCTTTGGCGTGTATTGCCAGACGATCCTCATGGTTACGGGGTCGATTTCCAGCACGCGGGAGTAGTCGCGCAGAGCCGCCTTGACGCCCGTGGGAGAGCCGGGGTTGGGCACGTCGTAACCGCCCCAGCCGCCGTTGTCGAAGACAAGGATATTGCCTTCGCCGGGCAGGCCACGGGGGATCATGTGGGCATGGTGCTGCCCGATGATCCAGCCGATGGCCCTGAGTTCAGGGCTGATGTCGTAGTCCGGGCCGAGTTTCCAGGTGATCTTGCCGGTCTTTTTGCTGATGATGAAGATGATATTGGTTTCACGCCCGTCCACGATGAGGTTGTCGGGGTGGAAGCGTTCGTCCCCGGCATCGTACCACTTGTTGGGCCCAAGGGCCGACATGGAGTTGATGTGCATCCAGTCGCCCATGCCTTCGGGCTGGGTGGGGCGGTAGTTGGGGTTGCGGCTCAATGTGTTTTTGGGGCCTTCGCGGAAGCCGTACTCGTGGAAGTGGTCGCTGGCGCACCACTCCCAGAGAATGTCGCCATCCCAGTCCACCTCCAGGATGAGGTCGTCGAGCAGTTGTTTGTCGGAAATGTCCGCGTTGCGCACGTTGCGGTGGCAAAGCACCAGGCTGTTGCCGCTGTCCACCTTCGGCTCCATGCCCGGGGCGTAATAGCCCACAGGGTTGCCTTCGCGCTGGATGTCGTGGTGGTAGCGGGCCATCCAGCGGCCTTCGTATCCGGGGTCTTCAATGAATTCGTTGCGGTCGAACTTCCAGACGATTTTTCCGTCCCAGTCCACCTGCACCACGTCCAGCCCGTCCTGCACGCCAAACTTGCCGGAACGGCGGCCCCGGCTGGTCAACAGATATCCGCCGGGAAGGATTTTGTTGGGCATGCCGTGGACGCCTTTCCAAACATTGTGTTCCTTGCCGTTCATGTCCATGAGTACGGCGCCCATTTCCTGTGCCTGAAAAATGGTGAAGCCGCTCCAGCACTTTTCGGGCTTGTACAGGGTGACGCCGGTGGGGTAGATGGTTGGATGGCCCATGTTGCCTCCTTGGGTGGTGGTTGCGGAAATTTTTTTGTCCCTGGCCCACACAGCTTTCAACACAGTGAAAATACAAATTTTTTCTGGTAATGTTGCATCAGTCTGTCAGCGCTGGCGGGAAATGGTTGTTGCATTTGCAACCTTTTTCACAAATAATTGAAAAAAGTTTGCTCCCTCATGGATTGTGGAGGTACATCATGGATGAACCGTTCACCGTGCAGCATGGGAACCGCGGCTTGGGCTTCGCCGAATTGCGAGAAATGAACGCTCCCTGGCGGGAGGTACTCGACCAGGGGCGGGCGCGCCTGTGGCGCAGGGGCAGTGTTGTGGATTATGCCGATTCCCTACTTTTTCTCGAAAAGGGGAGGGTGCGTCTGACCCACACCAGCCTTGACGGAGTGGAGAAGATTCTCTGGTACCTCAGCGATGGCTGCGTGTTTGGGGAAACGCCGTTTTTTGATCGTATGGACAAGGACTTGCCCAGTGTGCATGTGTGCGTGTGCGATTGCCGTATCTACACCTTCCCGCGGGAATGCGTGGAGCGCCTGTGCGAGGCCCGCCCGGAACTCATGCGCAACCTTTTGCACAGCATGGCCCGCAAGCTGCGGCTGATGGGGCAGCAGGCATCCTCCCTGTACGTCGATGATGTGCTGGCGCGCACCTGCAAGTTTCTGGCGCAGCGCATTGTGCCGGGGAGTGTCCCCCTGATGGCCGTGCCCAATATGAGCCATCAGGAAATGGCCAGCTTTCTGGGCGCACATCGGATCACCCTCTACAAGATCCTCAAGCAGCAAAAAAAGAAGGGCGTGTTTGGGGCCATCAGCAGCAAGGGGGTGGTGATCCTGCGCCCGGAGGTTTTTTTCCGCTGGGCGGGCTCTTGAGGCGTGCTCTTCGCGGGGGAAAAGTTTGCCTTTTCACCAAGGCAGGGTACACGCGACCTCTCGCGGCGGGTTTGTGTGCCTGTAGCGCCCGTCGCCGTCAAAATGCTTTTTGCTCTGGCCTCAGCCTTCAGGCCACGGATGAGGAGATCACTGAGTGTGGTGGGTACTCCGTTGGACGTCGGTGGCCGCCAGAATACCAAACTGAATAAATTTGTATAATTTCAATGTATTGCAGATATTAGTGCCGGTTGGCATCCGTTGCTCGATACCTTCAGATATACCCATAACATTCATGGATACGAGCGGATATGGCAGGACTTTGGGGAACCAGATTTCTCAAAAAAAATGAAGAACACCAAGTCATAATGAACATTGGTGTTCTTCATTGTACCTAAAGCTGGCGTCCCCGGGGGGATTTGAACCCCCGTCGACGGCGTGAAAGGCCGTTGTCCTGGGCCGGCTAGACGACAGGGACGCGTTCGGTCTCGTATACGGAAAAGACCCCATTCGTGTCAATCATTTTTTATATCAGGATGAAAAAGGCTTTTTCAGGGGAATGCCGCGAAACAGCCCCGCATGGGAGGAATAACCAGATGGTATGCCTTTAGCGGCGTTCGGGGGTGTACGCGCTACTGGTAACCACTGCGGATAAAATAGGGGAAAAGGCGGCGGCAACGCGTAAAAATACTCAAAATCCCCGAATTTCGCGTAGTATTTGTTAGCAAATACACACTTTCCCCAGTACACCATTCGCCATAAAAAAGATTGGGCTCAGAGCGCGTTCAGGGATGGGTGGCAGGATGGGAAGGGGAAGTTTTCTTTCTGTTCTATGCTGTTATCAGAAATAGAAAAAATAAGATTAAATAAATCAATATATTATAGATAGTCAATGCGCTGCTCCGAGAAGAAAAGGAAATACTGCCGCCGCAGAGGAGAGTTCTTTTGTGGTTTCAGGATGTTTTGCGAGGATAAAATTTTTTTGTGCGGTCAGGTTAGGCTTAAACTTTGATAAAGGTAAAAAACGGAGATATTATGTATAAAATGAAGAAAAATAAAAATACGATTGTTGAAAAGTTTTTTTTATTTGGTGATTGCGCCAATAATTTCTGCGTAACTGGTTGACCTTCCGGACCTTTTACAGAACATCACTTTCCTGATGATTTTATAAATAGTAAATTATTTCAGTATGTTTAAGACGATATAGGCTGGGAATACCAAGAGAGACGCAGAGCGGCTTATTCGGAAAAAACCCTCGTTGTCCGGACGGAGGTCTTTGGCTACAACCTTTCTCATGAAATCGGATTGGACACAAATTTCTCAGTATCTTCAGCAGAAGCTGGAGAGTGGTACCTACAAAGTTTGGATTGCTCCGCTCAAGGCGTTCTCCGGGCCTGGCGTACTGCGTCTCGTGGCACCCAACAGGTTTGTCGCCAACTGGGTGTCGGAACGCCTGGCTCCGGTCATTGCGTCCGCGGCGGAAGAAGTCCTTGGGCGGCCTGTTTCTTTGAGGATCGAAGCCAGCTCCGAAAAAGAACCTTCCCGGACTTCCCGCGCGCCGTTGCCGGCGCCCGCTTCTGCTTCGGCCCCGCCTGCTGCTCCATGCGCTGAACAATTGGGCTTCTCCTTGCGTATGCCTTCCAGCATACCGCGCTGGAGGTATGATTTCTCAAGTTTCATAGTCGGCCCCTGCAACGACATGGCTTTTGCCGCCGCCCAGAATGTGGCGCGCGAAGCCGCTTCGGTAAACACGCTTTTCGTGAGTTCCGGCCCTGGTCTTGGCAAGACTCACCTTACCCAGGCTGTTGGCGCGGCTTTGTGTTCCGCGTGCAATCACAGTTCTCCCCGTGTTGAATACCTTACTGCCGAAAATTTTGCCTCCAGTTTTGTGCAAGCCGCCAAGGCCCATGATTTTGCTCATTTCAAATGGCGGTTCCATGAGGCTGATGTGCTGCTTCTTGAAGATGTGCATTTTTTGCAGGGGACGGAAAAAATTCAGACGGAGCTCCTTTCCGCCATCAAGTCCCTCCAGGAACGCGGCAAGCGTGTTGTCCTGACCAGTTCTTTTTCCCCCAGAGAGCTGTCCAACGTTGACAGCGGGCTTGTTTCCCGTTTCAGTTCAGGTTTTCTGGTCG
>Ga0208297_1001753_pt1 | contig 16824 bp, 14 predicted proteins | sample LMS_cellobiose_e_FD_187367 | JGI IMG/M metagenome (GOLD analysis project Ga0208297, IMG submission 187367) | Rumen-fistulated moose microbial communities from Alaska, USA - LMS_cellobiose_enrichment (SPAdes) (version 2) | ecosystem: Host-associated > Mammals > Digestive system > Stomach > Rumen... | reverse complement strand
GGGCAAGGACCTTGAACAGTTCTGTCTGCTGGGTAAGCGGCCATATGGGAAGCGAGCCGGGATTCATGCATGACACCTGAGCCAGGCCGAACTTCTCCAAAATCTTCTCTTCGAGCAGGGCCTGATATTGCTTGGTTACCGCTTCGCGGAGGACGCCGGCAAACACCATATCCAGAGAAGAGTCCAGCGTTTCCGCCCAATGGGCGAGTTCCAGACCTTCCGTTGCCACAAAAGCGAACACACGTCCAAGCGAAGCTGTCTTTTCGCGCAGCAATGGGCTGGTAAGGGTTATCCCGTCTACCTCAACATGATTATCATCAATGGTCCTGACTGGGCAGAGTTTTGCGATAGCCTTGGGGCGGGCCATATCGATAATGGTTTGAGCCATGCCATGCAGCTTTTTGACGAATTTGTCCTGCCCTTCTCGGATGCGCAGTTTGACGGCCAGCGCCGGGAGATCAAGTTTTATCGGGATGTTTTCAAGTATCACCACATTTCTGTCCATACATGTCTCCCTGAGGTTAGCTGTTTTATGTCAGCGCTTGATAGCGCTCCCAAGACTTCATGATCAAAGAATAAGAGATCTCAAAGTCTTCCATACTGAACATTTCCAGATTGAGGACGCCGCTGAAATGTTCGCGCCAGAGCGTATGCAACACGGTATCCACCCATTCCGGCGGTATGAAGCGTAAAGAACGGTGATCTTGCGGCAGGGGGCTGAACAGTTCAGCCGTGCGCGCCCGTATCCCAGTCCGGGGTAAGATCCTTTCCGCGATGCCTTTGGGAAGAGCGTGTCCGTGGCGCGATTCCAAACCATGAAGATGGATGATGCGTGTTCGTGGCAGCCATGTTTCCAGCAGTGGTGCAGGATCCCAGCCATCTTTCCAGATGTGCCCCACGTCCATGCAGCGGGAATATGGAGTGTTCTTCAGCCATTCGTCCCATAGTCCCGGGGGAAAGTTTTCCAGATTCTCAACGGCAAGAGTTTCCGGGGCGGGCAGCAAAGCTGAAATGTCACGCAGCGCTGCATGGACGAAGCGTTTCTGCTCGGAAGTCACGCGGAGGCGTTTGGGGTTGGCGCCCAGCAACACATGTTCCAGTCTGGGGAAATTGATATGCAGTACAAACGTATGCGGCTGCAGAAGAGCTGTGCGATCCATGGCCATAGCCACGTGCCTTACCATCATGCGGGCGTCTTCCGGCGTGTCGAATCCGGCGTCGGTGGGCAGGTGGATGTTTACAGTCACCCCTTCCCCGTCGATGATGCGGGCGATCTCACGAACCTCATCTGGCTTGATGAGGTATTCCCCGTTGTTCCCCATAGTTAAAAGAAGCAGAGAAACATCCTCGCAGCGTTCCGCGGCAAACCGGAAGCCTGCGGCGAATGATGCAGGGATCAGAAAAGAGGTCGATCCAAGCTTGAGATGAGGGAGCGTGTATTTTTTCATACGGCACAAGATACAGGCAACAATGGTTACAGACAGCAGGCCAGGAGCACGGCGCATTCGGTCAGCTCGATGAGACAGCCAAAAACATCCCCCGTAACGCCTCCCAGTTTTTTGCGGGTGGCGGACATGAGGAGCCAGGTTGCCAGCAGAGCCGCCCCCATACCGTACAGACCGGTCAATCCGTTTATCGCGCAGATAACTACGGCAAGTACCGCGGCAAGCAGGCCATGTCTGACGGTTACCCTCTGGCAGGCCAGATTGCCCAATCCTCCCGGCTTGGCCGACGGCAGACAGATTCCCAGAAAGACGGCGCTGCGCCCCAGAACAGCCGCCATGCAGCAGCAGCTTATCACTGAAAACAGCGACATCAGTGAACCATCAATCGTTTCGCTGATGACACAAAGCGCCGTGGCCTTGAAAAAGAGCGCAAAGAACAAGGCAGCGGCTCCGAAGGCCCCGAGACGCGAATCTTTCATAATGATGAGGCGCTGTTCGCGCGGCGCTTCCGCCAGAAAGGCGTCGCCGCAATCCGATACCCCGTCGAGGTGAAGCCCGCCGGTAATGGCCGCCCAGGCAAAACAGCCGACTGCGCCGCACAGAACCGGAGGAAACACCAAAGCCGCAAGCCATACGGCAAGCGCTGCCAGAGTGCCTACGACAAGACCTACGACAGGGAGCCAGGCTATAATTCCTTGAAGGATGATAGGCTCTGACTTCCCTACGGGCAGGCGCGTGAAAAAGCGTAAGGCGTCGCGTAGAATCATCGTCTTATATCCAGTTCTTTCAGGGTGGGCATTTCCGTGAGTATGCGGACGGAAGCGTCGATAAGCGGAAAAAGAAGCACAGCGCCGGTGCCCTCACCAAGTCTCATTTCTAAATTGAAATAGGTAGGTATCCGCAGATATGCCATCAGGGCGAGATGCCCGGGTTCAGACGAAAGATGGGAACCTATCAGCATACTTCTTACTTCCGGATACAGGCCGATGGCTATGGCCGCCGCGGCCCCGGCGATGAAGCCGTCTATCACCACAGGGATGCGCAGGGCAGCGCCCCCCAGCATAAAGCCGGCCATGGCGCCTATTTCCGGGCCTCCCACTTTGGAGAGAACATCTAGGGCGTCATGTGGATCCGGCTTGTTGAGCAGGATGCCTTGCCTGATGAGCTCGGCTTTTCTGCGGACGCGTTCGGTGGGGATAATGGAACCTATGCCTGTGACGGCGTCTACCGGCGTCCCCGTAAGGACTGAAGTGATCGCCGTGGAAGGAGATGTGTTGCCGATACCCATTTCTCCGGCGGCCATAAGCGTTATCCCTTTTTCAGCTTCGCTCCGGGCCATGTCGATGCCGGCCTGGAGGCAGGCCTGCGCTTCTTCGCGGCTCATGGCGGGTCCTTCGCTGAAATCCTTGGCGGCATGCACGACCTTGCGCTGAACGAGGCCGGGTTCGTCCACGTCATTTTTCATGCCGACGTCTACTGCTGTGAACAATGCGCCCATGTTGCGGCAGAAAGCATTGATGGTTCCTCCCCCGCGCAGGAAATTCCGCACCTGGATTTCGGTGACTTCCTGGCCCGTCGCGCTCACGTTTTTCAGGGCAATATCATGGTCGGCAGCAAACAGAACCACGCTTTTTGAAGGGAAGGACGGGCAGGGCTGATCTGTGATCCCGGCAAGCCGGACCACAAGCTCTTCCAGCTTGCCCAGACTGCCGGGGACCTTGGCTAGACTGTCTAGGCGGATTTGAGCGGCGCGGGAAGCCTTTTGCGAGAAAGCCGGGATACGAATATATTTCATACTGAAGTCCTTGCGATGCGCGCTACCTTGAGCGCATGTCTGTTTCCAGCAGCGCCTTTGCCTCCATGGCTATCCGCCTCTTGAAAGCTCGTTCCAGATCGTGCCGGATCCAGATGGAACGGACGCCCGAAGGAGATACGACAATATCTTTTTTCCGCAGCTCTCTGCTGGCTTGTGCCTGGCCGTGTTCGGGAAACTCCAGTGCGTATTCGATAACGGCCCTTTCGACAGCCTCAGGCACGCGGTTTTTCAAATTGGGCTTGCGGTGGTTTGACGTTTGCAACGCCTCCTCACCTTTGTCCTTCATGAGCTTGCGATAGCGGTAAAACGTATCGCGGGAAATGCCCGTCATCCTGCATGCCTCACTGACATTGCCCAATTCCTGGGCAAGACTTAGCAAAGCGATTTTTTGCCTGAAGTCGATTTGTCTGTTGTGTTTCATGAGGCCCCCGCAAAAGAGTCTGAGCAATGGCGACGCCATTATTGTGCGCTGTGGAAGGTCTCCGCCTGCCACTGTCACACGAAAGGCACATCAGAAAGAGCCTTTCATGTACGGTAAGGCACGGCTATGATTCCCCCATCCATATCCATGTCGATGGTCTGCCCCGGGTGCAGATGGATAAATTTCCGCTTGTCCTGGCCTCCGGCCAAAAGTTCGCGTACAAAGGTTGAGGAACCTTGATATTCCATATAGGGAATAGCGATGTCTTCAGCCACCTGTTTTGCTGTTTCGGTGTAGCGGAGGTCCATCTCCGGCCAGGCGATATACCCGAGGCAGGTATAGTTTTTGAACAGGGCTTTTTCTGCGTTCATGAGACGTATGGCTTTGGCCATGCCGAACTTTTCCTCAAAGAGCGCGAAGCGCTTGTGATATTCCAGGTGCAGTTCTTTCTGGAAAGATTCCAGCATCCCCGGAGACGACCAGTAGATGGCGCCCTCGCGCGATAGGGCGTGTTCTTTGGTATGCGCTTTGCCCAGGAGAAGGGAAATGCAGTCGTGCACCCTGGGGAATACCAAAGTGGCATGCGCGGCATGGACGCCGCAAAGCCCGCGCCCGCAAAGCCCGTAGCCTACGGCGATAGTCAGCTTATCCCCGTGTTTCTTTTCAAGGGCGTCAATGGCGTTTTGCACGGAACTGCGCAGCTTGTCAGGAATGTTGTGCAACGCAGGTTCCAGATAATGAATTTCTGGAAGCTCGGTTGTCTCCCTGCTTATCAGCTCAATTTCCGGACGAAAGATTTCGCAGCAAAGAAGGCTCAGCATACCCGTCTCCTAAACTCCCCCCTCGTTTGCCTGCGGGGCGATTTTGGGGAAATTGAGCGCGCGTATCCAGAACGTGTTGAAATCCGGATGTGCGGAGAGCTCAACAGGTTTGACCAGTTTCGCGATGCGATCGGACGTGTTCCGGTGTTCGGCCGACAGCAGGCACAGGCCAGCCCCTTTTGCGGCGGCATTGCCGACAGGAATGATTTTATCCACGGGGATGCCGGGGAAAAGACCAAGTACGACGGCGTTGTTCCTGTCAAGGTAGTTGCCGAAGGCGCCCGCCAGATAGAGGCGATCGACCTGGGAGGCTTTGATCTGTACTTCGTTGAGCAGAATTTCGATGCCTGCGGCTATGGCGGCTTTGGCCAGCTGGAGTTCGCGGATATCCTTCTGGGTAATGACGATGTCACGGGTATTTCCGTATTCGCCCTGCCATGCCAGGACAAATTCGCGGATGTTGCTTGCGGTTACACGCAGGCGGGATGCCAAAGGCTGAGAGAAGCCTTTGTCCTTGTCTGTGATGAAACTGCCCGTTTTGGTAATCAGGCCTGTGCGTATGAGTTCGGCGACAGCGTCAATGAGGCCGGAGCCGCAAAGCCCCTGCGGGGCGGCCTTGCCGATGACGCCCAGCGTGACGGTGTCGTCCTCGAGAGAGACCTTTTCAACAGCGCCTTCACCGGCACGCATGCCCTGTTCGATATGGGCCCCCTCGAAGGCAGGGCCCGCCGCGGCGGAGCAGGCCAGAATCCAATCCTTGGATCCCAGAATGATTTCGCCGTTGGTGCCGATATCAACAGCCAGGGAAACCCCTTCCTGTTCCCAGAGCCTGGTTGCCATGATGACGCCAAGGGTATCAGAGCCCACATACCCTGAAATATTGGCCAGAACGTGTACATAGCCTTCCGGCAGCATGGGGAGTCCCAGACTTTTGCCCTTCAGCGTCACCGAAGGGCGGTAGCAGGGGATAAAGGGCGCAAGGGCAAGGTTGGCGGGATCCACACCCAGGAACAAGTGGCTCATGGTTGTATTGCCGACGACCACGGCTGTGTAGATATGCTGTGCAGAGCGCCCGCTGCGGACGAGCATTTTGTCCATCGCTTCAGAGAGGCCTTCCAGCATCAGCCGCTGAAGTTTTTCCAGCCCGCCGGGCTGTCCCGCAGCCGTTATGCGGCTTATCACGTCGGCGCCATAGACGCGCTGAGGATTGGCAATACCCTCGGCGTCAATGGCTTTGCCAGTAGTCATATCCACAAGATAGACAGCTACGGTGGTCGTGCCGATGTCAATGACGAAGCCATACTTTTCCGCGAGGGTATCGCCCGACTCAACGGCTGCGAGCTCATCCCCGATAAGCACACAGGTTACGGCGAAATTTGCTCCGCGCAGGGTGGAAGGAAGGGAGGCAAGCACGCCCGGGGCAAAGCGCGTTCCCTTGGGAAGTTTTGCCAGTACACGCTCCAGGTCGGAAAGCTGATCCTGAAGGGTGGGGGCGTCCATTTCAATAACGATTTTGCTGACAGGGGGATGGTTCAGATCAGCCTCGTCGGCGAGTTTGGGCATATGGAGTTTCCGCTGGACATCATCACGGCCAGAGCCAAGTTCTATGACCGCCTCTCCCCTGATGAGACAGCGGCAGGCGAGAACCTCGCCTTTCCCGCAGAGTCTGCTGATGTCTTCCCCTTCTTTGGCCGGTGTGAATTCCCCTGAAAGAACTTTGACGGCGCATTTTCCACAAACACCACGCCCGCCGCATTCTGAGCCTTCCATCAACCCTGCGCGGTTCAAACACTCCATCAGATTGCTTCCAGATTCTGCATGCAGGGTATGTCTTTTTCCCGCGGAAATAACTTCAATATTCATGGTATGTCCTTGCCCGAAACGGAGTTTATGGGAGCGAGCTTATTCGGCGGGCAAATTGCGGTCGGCGCTTCTTTCGGTGCGTCAGACCGGAAGGAGCGCCGTCCCCATGTGTCAGCTTAAGGAGAAGCCTACTCCGCAATAGTCCATCCATGCTTTGCGGATGGAGCTCTCTGGATTCTGGTTCGCCCGTGGGATGACGACAAACAGCGCCTCTTTCGCGGTATATCCCAGCGGCTGTACTGAGATCTGGTCATTGACGCCATCGGCATAGTGCCAGGTCCCATGGGGATCCTGAAAGACGCCTTTTACGCGCAGAGCCCCCGGGAGGACTTTCTGGAAAAAGGCTTTCACTTTTTCCAAAATCAGCGGAGAGCTGGTCTTGATCAGATAATTTCCCGGGCGCACATCGTTTTCAGCCTGCTGCGGCATGAATCTGAGCAGCGGCCCCCCAACGGGAGATCCGTCCAGCTCTTCAAAGAAGCTGTCTATTTTGGCAAACGACGTCTCTATGACTTTTGCCCTGGGGTTGAGCGTCTGTATTTTCTGGCGGACCTGGGCGAGCTCTTCCTCGGAGGCCAGCTCGATTTTGTTGATGACAACGCGGCTGCTGGCCACGATCTGTTCGTCCACGGCATTGATAGATCCTGCCAGGTCGAGAAAACTGTCAGGATCAACCAGGGCGGTCATTCCCTTGTAGTCATAATGCTGTCCCGTCACCCGCTTCAAGTCATTCAAAATCTTGCGAAGCGGAAAAGGATTGGCCATGCCCGAAGTTTCCACGACGACAACATCAAGCGCTTTCTCAGCGTACAACGCCAGCACTTTGATGAAATCGGTACTCAGGCAGCTGCAGAAGACCTGACCGTTGTTCAGCTCTTCAATTTCAACATCTCTGGCGTTGAGCAGCACAGAATCAACGCTGGCCTGACCCCATTCATTGATGATCACGCCTATTTTTTTCCCCTGTTCCGAGGCTTCATCCAAAACACGGTTCAAAAGCGTGGTTTTGCCCGAGCCCAGGAAGCCCGTTATGAAATAAAGGGGAACAGAGATGTTGGCATCGCTCATAGCACGTCCTCGATCTGTTTGATGAAGTCGTCTGGGTTGGGGATGATGGAGGAGTAGATGAGTTTGCCGTTAAGATACAGGCTGGGCAGCTGTTTCACCTCCATCTTTTTGGTGCGGGCGATGTCCGGCAGATTATTGTAGCGGTATTCGGCGTAATCTATCCTATCGCCGAAGACCTTTTTCATATCGAGAGCGGAAGCCTGCATATAGGTACAGGCGGCGCATGCATCCGGGTCGAGCAGGAAGGCTTCGACCAGAGGCTTTTTCAGATTTTCGTAATCGGGAAGGTCCACATCAATATCAATGGAGCTTATTTCGTAGTTGGCGACAAGTTCGCGGGTCTTGTCGGTATTCAACACCGCCTGGGACAGCGCGATGACGTTTTCCACCGGGGTGGCGTAGGGCATATCGCAGCCGGGCTGGACAATGAAGTTGCGGCGGGTATTCATGCGGTCGATAAGGTCAATGCCGATCTTCATGTTGTCGAGCTGGTTGCCAAGCAGCAGGGCGGTCGTCAGCGGAATATTGCCGCCGATGGCGACATTGTACCTGTCGCAGATTTCATGGGCGACCTTGAGATCCACGTTCTCGTCAACAGCGACCGAGTCGGGCCCGGTATGGCACATAGGTTCGATAAGGTGCGTGGCGTTGCCGCAGACAAAGAAGGCAGAAAACGCGCCGCGGGCGCGGATGTGATCAAAAATCTGTTTGTACGGTTCTGCGATGAACTGATTGAAGTGGGCGGGGGAAACCTGTGAAACGACCGGATCAACAGGGACAATAACATCAACGCCTTCATCGAGATAGATATCGGCCATCTGGAGGCCAATCTCGGTGGAGTAGGCCATCAGATCTCTTACAAATTCAGGATCCTTGCGCATGTCGCGGAAGAAATTTGTGCCGCGCAGATGGGATGACAGCGTATAAGGACCGCAGAACAGGCCGTAGAGGGCAACCCTGTCCCCCACGGCTTTCTTGATGCGCTGGGCTACTTCTATTACGAGGGGCAGTCTTCCGTCATTCCTGGTAATTTTTTGGGTGGGAATGACCTTGTTTTCCTCAAGAGGATGCGAACGCACGCAGGGTGGGCTGTTATTTTCCCACTTGATGGTGCAGCCGAGGATTTCTGCTTCAAGCTGAAGGTCAAACAGCAGGATAAGCCCGTCCGGAGTGTAGAGCTTTTCGACTTCAAGCAGGGACTCAACGAGCTTGTCGGCATCCTGGTACACCTCATCTGCCGTGTAGCCCTTCAGGTAACCGGCATGAACGCCAGCCATGGTTACCCATGCGTTGCGGTCAATTTCTTCATGCCTCAGACATTTGAAGAGAACTTCCTTGCGAGTCATAGGCTTTCCTTTTTGTAACATGTTGATTCTATTGGAGTGGAAAAACAACGCAAATTCCCGGTGTTATCGGCATCCGCCATTGCCTTTTTGGCATAACAGCGAGAATTCCATTGAGTAAAAAGGCCATGACCTTCCCCCCTGCAGGAAGACCATGGCCTTTTACATGGTATATCGGGGAGCAGAGCGGGGAGAGGCTCTGCTCCTCCGGAAAGAGTGATGCTTAGTCGTAATCGACGGGAAGACCCATCGTATTGAGCTCCTTCTTAACCTTGTTGTACAGTTCGTAGTACCACTTCTGGGGCCGCACAGTCTTGAGGTCGTAGCAGCCGCGGAAGTCGCAGCCCATGTTGTGCGCAGTGTGGGCGTCGATGTTGGGCTGGTACTTGGCCATGCACTGGAGGACCAGATCGTTGACCTGTTCGCGGGACATGCGGGCCTTGGCAACGGCCTTGGCGCATTCAACGCTGAACTGGAGGCCGAGGCCGCACTGATGGTCGAGCTTGCCGGACTGGGCGCCGGTTCCGCCGGAAATGCCGTTGCCGAGAACGGTAGCGGATATGGCGGACGCGGCGGATTCCCAGAAGAAGTTTTCATGGCCGATACCATGCGTCATCTGCCAGCCTCCGCCGGTCAGAGGTTCACAGTTGGTGTTTCTGGTGACGGCGGCGTTCTGGTAGTTGGAGCACCACAGGGCGTACTTGGAGGTGTTGCTGAAGTAGATGGCGTCAGCGGCCCAGGAACCGTTCAATGCCACGTCGAAGCACAGCTTCTGGATAATCCATTCAGCGGTGCCGGTGACGGCGGAGTGAGCGGGACCGCCGGACAGGCCGCCCGGATAGGAGGTCATCACGGAATAGAAGTTTACGCCGTAGGTGTGGTAGCGGAGAGCACGGGTGAGGTGCTTGTATTCAACCTTGTGGAAGGGGAGTGTCAGGCAGCAGCGGAAGTCGCCTTTGCCCATGCCCCAGCCCGGATCCATGCAGGACTGGATGGCGGAAAGGTCAATGCAGCGGATACCGCCGTCGGCGAGGCCGGGACGCAGGACCTGGCGGCATACGTCCTTGACCTGGGCGACGGACCACATTTCAGCAAACATTTCCCAGGGGGAACCGGGAGTGATGGGCATGCCGTAGATGTCGGTCAGGTTGCCCTGGAAGTGGCACATATCCATTTCGGGCACCTGGGCATAGCTCAGGGCGATCTGATGATAGATGTCCTGGGACACGGGACCGAGAATACGGCCCAGCACGCTGACAGGATTTTTCACATGGTCGTAATCTTCGAAACCACGATGGGTGGCGGAGACGCGTTCTTTGCCTTCACCGACGGTCCAGGTCGGGTTGCAGTTGGCAACGGTCTCTTCAATTTCCTTGCGGGTAAAGTGCATGATACGGCGGGTATCGACGCAGAGAACGCCAATTTCCAGAACCATATCAATAGCAGCCTGCCACAGGCGATCCAGCATGTCGTCGTCAGTGGGGACCTGGTGCTTGGGATCGTATTCGATCCCCCAGCGCTTGGTGATTTCTTTCAGTTTGGGCCAGTAAATTTTTTTGTCAAAATGGTCTTCAAAGCAAATAGGGCCATCAACGGCACGGGACCAGTAATCGATGAATTTAGAGCGGCTACCGCTAAGCATAAGAAAATCCTCGCTGTTTAAAGAGTGAAGACTTCAGCTGACCAAAAGACCGATTAGAGCCCCATGACGCGCTTGGCGAGGTCAACGGCCTGCACAGCGTCTCTGGAGAAACCGTCAGCGCCGATCTGCTCGGCCCATTCGGGGGTAGTGGAACCGCCGCCCACAAGCACTTTGTATTTGTCACGCAATCCCTTGGCCTGCAGGAAGTCGATAACTTCTTTCTGGTGGGGGATGGTGGTGGACATCAGGGCGGACAGACCGATGATTTTGGCACCAAAGTCTTCAGCGGCGTTGATAATCGCCTCAGAGTCAACGTCAGCGCCGAGGTTCTTCACATCGAAGCCGGCCACGGTCCACATGGTAGCCACCATATCCTTGCCGACGGCGTGCACGTCTCCCTTGACAGTGGCGATGACGATCTTGATCTTTTCGCCAGCGGTGGCATCGACGGTCTTGGCCAGTTCTGGTTCCAAAACTTTCAGGCCAGCCTTGAAAGCGTCGGTGGCGAGAAGGACTTCAGGAAGGAACACTTCCATGCGCTGGAACTGGTCGCCCAGTTCACGCAGGGCATCCCCCATGGCATTGATCGCATCCATCGGCTTGACGCCTTCGGCCACGCATTTTTCAGCCCATTCCACGGCAAGATCCTCATCAAACGCCAGAACAGCTTTCTTCAATTCGTCAACAGCACTCATAAAGTCCTCCATAAAAGGGGTGTTGAAAAATGACTTGAGATGCCCCCTCTTTCGCAAGATGCGTTCCAAAAAGGCTCATAAAGATGTTTAATATAATAAAAACAATATGTTGTCGATTTATTTTCTTCGCCATGAATCGTTACCGGGGTGTCTTTTTTTCTGTGCCACGTGTGTCAGTGGCACATTATGTATCGGACAGTTGCTTAAACTTTTCATTAACATATTGAAATAATTGTTTTTTATCAAAGGCACTGACACAGCGGCTCCGGCGGCGAAAAAATGTTGATAAGAAATATCAATAAAAATAACCAGTAAATGGAGCATTTCGTGATGCTCCATACTGAAAAAATATGCCGCTGCCATGTTCCTGGCCGGAAGACTGAGGAACAAAGCAACAGCCTGGGCTGGACAGGAAAGCTGCGATTCGCAGAACAGGCTGAAAAAAGCGCCGATGAGAATTGCGGCGTTTGGCCATGGCAATCGCTTTTGTCGGTTGTTTTGATGCAACTATTTGCTAAAATTTGAAAACCAGAGTAGTGGATGAGGAGATATACTCCCGGAAACTTTTTACAGCCGGCAGAGACCGCAAATGCTGAGGCGATATCCATGGAAAGAAAATTCTCGCAGATGCATGATTTTTTGATGAAAGAACTCAAGCTGATGCATTTCCCCGTGGGCATGACGCTTTTGTATTCTGAAGAAGACGCAAATCAGTTTAAAAAAACGCACGAATGCTATGCCCCGGTAAAACCGCTCACGCTGTGTCAGGCAGAGCTTGGCGCGCGCATGGAGGGGCTGAATATTCTGCTCGAAATGAAAAAACTCTGGTGCAAAAGCGCCCGTATAGGTTTTGGCGTGAAAGATATTGAGGCTGCCGATATAGCCGCCCTGCATGTCAGATTCTGCGAAAGCGAAGAGCAGGCGGAAACGGTCCTGCGCAGCAAGCCTCGCCTGACTGGTAAACCCCCTGTGGCCATCGCGCTTATGCCTCTTGGCCGTTGTACCGCCCTTCCCCAGGTAGTCCATTTCTGCTGCGACAATATGCAGGCCTATCACCTGTTGAATGACTGGATGGTCGTTGCCCGCGTTCATCCGCTTCGGCCGAATTTATGTGTTAATTCAGCCTTGTGCGGCGGGACTGTGTTCACAATGATTGAGCAGCAGGCCAACCTTACGCTGGCTTGTGCCGGCAACTACAATTCCGGCAAGATGGAGCGGGGTGAGATCAACGTCATGATACCGGGCAAGGATATCGAAAAACTGGTCGACCGCATGGTGCGGCGGAAAGAAGCCAGGGGCGGCGTGTCGCTTACCAAGCTGGGAAATCCTTTCCCTGGTATTGATGTCTGCCAGAATTGTCCTCTCATTTCGTTCAGGAAAATAGCGCAGGAGCCCTGAACCGGCGGAAGGCGCATTTCAAAAAAGACCGTACGGACACGAACTGCGCGGTTTTTGAGGGAGAATGAGGACGCTTGGATTACAGACTGAAGCGGGTGTATCGGGGCAGTGCGTATCCTTTTCGGTACAGTTTGTTTGCGAAACCGGAATGTATGTTTTCAGGAATAATTATCATCTGAGAATATTTTTAAAAAAATTAAATAAATTACTATATTATAGTAAAAATATATTCTGGCATAGTTATTGCTGACTTTTGGCTGGGAAAACACATTACCCCTCAGGGAAACAATCTCTAGGAGAACAGCCATGAGTTACGCAATTTATTGGGAAAAAGCCAATGAGCGAATCGCCGCTCACAAGAATTTTCTGCTGGACACCGCCCAGAAGATGGATGACGAGCGCCTGAAATTCCTTGTTGAAGCCTATGACGAGAACAAGGGCGAAAGCGTTTTTGTTACCCGCGCAAGATTGTTGGAAAAGGTCCTTACCAATAAGACCATCTTTCTTGATGAAAACCTCATCGTCGGCACTATTTCCGGCGCGCGCGCTGCCGTCTATCCCTATCCTGAATGGCAGGTCAACTGGATCAAGGACGAACTGGACGCCGTGAAAATGTCTTCACTCGGCGAAGTCAAGATCGCCGATGATACCAAGGAATTGCTGAAGAAAGTTTACAAGCAGTGGAAAGGCAAGACGACCTACGACCGTGCCAACAAGCTGTACAAGGACCTGTACGGTGATAATCCTGAGCTTCTGGTCCGCTGCGGCTGGATTTATCCCGTGAACGATAACTCCACCGGCTCCGGCGTGGCCAACTACCCTGTTATCCTGAACCGCGGCGTGAAGGGACTTCTTGAAGATATTGACGCCGCCATGGCGAGGCTCCCCAAGCACAACACCAGCTGGACCAAGATAGAGTTCTATCGCGCCTGTAAGATCGCGCTCAATGCCGTGGTGCAATATGCCCACCGCTATGCCGATCTTCTCGAGAAAACTGCCGCTGAGACCGCTGATCCCAAGATGAAGGCGGAATTGCTGGAAACTGCCGAAGTGTGCCGCTGGGTGCCCGAAAATCCCGCCCGCAACTTCCGCGACGCGCTTCAGGCGTACTGGTTTACCCACTGCTGCATCCAGATCGAACAGTGCGGCTGCGGGCATTCCATGGGGCGCCTTGGCCAGTACATGTATCCCTTCTATAAGAAGGACATTGACGAAGGCAATCTCACAAAAGAACAGGCGCTTACCATGCTGAAGTTCCTGTGGACGAAGCATCTTGAAATCGCCGTATATCAGGGTGACGCCTATGCCAAGTCTTTCTCCGGGCATACCGGTCAGACCATCTCCATTGGCGGGTACACCGAAGACGGCGATGACGCCAGCACCGAACTGGAAATGCTTCTCATGGATACTCAGATTGCCATGAAGAACATCCAGCCCACGCTTGCACTGTTCTATACCCCCAAGATGTCTCAGGAATACCTTGAAAAGGCTTTGGATGTCGTGCGTCAGGGCTCCGGTCAGCCCCAGTTCATGAATATGGACGCCGCTGTTGCCCGTTCACTGTTCCGTTTCGGCACCCGCGGCATCACCATTGACGAAGCGCGCACCAAAAGCGTCATCTTTGGCTGCGTGGGAACGGGTATCGCCGGTTCCGGTTCTTATGTGACCTTTGAAGGACAGCCCAACCTGGCTAAGCTCGTTGAACTCGCCCTGAACGACGGATTCGATCCGCATACCAAGAAGCAGGTGTTTCCGGCTACCGGCATAAAGGCGGAAGATTGCAAAACCTTTGAGGAATTTTATCAGATGTTCCTCAAGCACATGGACTACGGCTATCTTGTGCAGCGCCGCATCAGCGATCTCGGCAACTGCACCCGGGAACAGGTCGTGCCGAACATTTTCCGCTCCTGCCTGTTGGAAGGCTGCATTGAGTCCGGCCTCTGCGAAGAAGCCGGCGGCCCGAAGTACAGCCAGTCTCTCTGCATCACCTGCACCGGCGTGGACTGCGCAAACTCCCTGTACGCCATCAAGCACCTCGTGTACGACACAAAGAAACTCACCATGGCTCAGCTGAAAGAGGCACTTGCCGCCAACTTCAACGGCTATGAAGAGATCGAGAAGATGTGTTACGGAGCTCCCAAGCACGGCAACGACATTGATGATGTTGACCAGCTTGTGCGCCGCTTCTACCGCGACGTGGAAAAGACGTACCGCTCGCATGGGCCGGACTATTTCGGTTATCAGGCCCACATGGATCCCTTCTCCCTGTCGTTCCACAACTATTTCGCACCGCTCACCGGCGCGCTGCCCAACGGCCGCCGCAAGGGTATCGCCCTTACCGACGCGTCCGTGTCCGCCATGCCCGGTACCGACGTCAACGGCAGCACGGCGCTCATCAAGTCCGCCGCCAGGGCTATCGATACTAGCCGCAATAACTGCAACCACTTGAACATGAAGTTCCTGCCCGCCGCTGTGGAAGGGCCGAACGGCAGCCGCCTGCTGCTTAATCTGATCAAGACATACTTCGATCTGGGCGGCGGCCACATCCAGTTCAATATCGTCAGTTCCGATACCCTGCGTGACGCCCAGAAGCATCCGCAGAACTACAAGGATCTGGTGGTTCGCGTAGCAGGTTTCAGCGCCTACTTCACCCGTCTTGACGTGGGCGTGCAGAACGAAATCATCAAGCGCACCCAGTACAATGAATTCTAAACGTTCCGGGAGCGGCTCCGGTTTTGCCGGGGCCGCTCTCCTGGCAAGACAAAATGATGCCATGGAGAAAGTATGTTGGAGATCACGATTTCACCCGAAGCGAGAGAAAAGCTGAAGACTCTTCTCGCTGAGGATGACGACTACGAAGAAGCCTTTCTTCGTATACGGGAAGTTAAGGTCGGCGGTGGCTGAACGGCTCACAATGAGCTCAGGTTGAGCATCGATGAGCGTGATGAGCTGGAAGACGAAGAAACAGCCGATATTGATGGTCTGCCCTTTATCCTGCATCCGGATGTGATCAGCGCTTACGGCAGCCGGTACAGCATCGCGCTGGACAAGGACAGTGTCCCGGTTGTTACTTCACTTGATGCCCAGGTTTCGGCAGAAAAGAGCCTTTTTTGCCCCCGCTAGCTACCCGCAATGCTTTCATTAAGGAGGAAACGTTTATGCTTAGCATTACCCTCGCGCCCAATGTACGCGAGAAGCTGAAAAACCTTTTGCTTGAGGAAGACAACGATGCCGCCAAGATGCGCATTCGTGAAGTCAAAGCCGGCTCTGGCTGTAAAAGTCACATAGAGCTCAGGCTGAGCATCGACGAACGTGACGAACTGGAAGACGAAGAGGAAATCAGCGTTGACGGTGTGCCATTCGTTGTGCATCCTGATGTGATCGACACGTACGGTTCTGTGTTCAGCGTCAGTATCAATGAGGAAAATGGCATGCCCGTTGTGAAGACTCCGAATTTTGAAGCGGGTCCTGCCTGCTGTAAATCCAAGTAAAGACATCCCTGCCGGATTGAGAATACTCCGGCAGGGATTTGTGTATTGAGTGAGAAGAAGCCTCAGCTCATCTCTTCAGAAGTCAGCAGACGGTATTCGTGCAGCTTTTTATATAATTTATTGCGGGAGATTCCCAGCCGCTGCGCGGTCAGTGATTTGTTATAGCGGCACATCTCAAGGGTACGAAGAATAGCGATTTTTTCCGCGTCGGCACTGACCTCGGAAAGGTTGCGCTTTGCGAGCAGCGGATGCGGCTCCTGAAAGGGAAAAAGTTCGGAATTCGCATACCGCATGCTGGCGGCGGGGGCGGAAGGTCTGATGACTTCCAGGAACCGCGCGGGCAAAAGTTCTGCCCCAAGAATGTTGCTCTCGGGCAAAGAGAACAGCGCGTAGGTCAATACGTTTTTAAGCTCCCGAATATTGCCCGGCCATGAATAGCTGCCAAACAGCTGGTATACTTCCTGAGCGACACGGATGTCTTTGGCGCGGCGGGCGCCGGCGTGTTGTTCAATAAAATAGCGCACCAGCAGGGGAATGTCCTCTGGTCGTTCCCGCAAAGGCGGGATGACGATTTCGAAAATGTTGAGCCGGTGGTACAGATCATCGCGGAAAGTGCCTTCCTTCACCATCTGCGACAAACTTCTGTTGGTCGCGCCAATAAGGCGGAAATCAGAATAGCAGCGGCCGCGGTGGGCGATTTTCTGTATCTCTCCGCTTTCGAGTACGCGGAGCAGTTTTGCCTGCACGGCAAGGGGGAGTTCGCCAATCTCATCGAGAAAAATGGTGCCTCCGTCGGCCATTTCAAATTTGCCGACAAGGCC
>Ga0208297_1001748_pt1 | contig 16862 bp, 21 predicted proteins | sample LMS_cellobiose_e_FD_187367 | JGI IMG/M metagenome (GOLD analysis project Ga0208297, IMG submission 187367) | Rumen-fistulated moose microbial communities from Alaska, USA - LMS_cellobiose_enrichment (SPAdes) (version 2) | ecosystem: Host-associated > Mammals > Digestive system > Stomach > Rumen... | reverse complement strand
CATGGGACATGTTGTTCAGGAAAGTCGTCTTGGCCCGGTTCGCGTGCTCCGCTGCGATCAGCGCGTCAGAAAGCGCCTTCTGTTTTTCCTGCTCTGTCCTGACGATCTCTGTTACGTCACTGTGATAACCGCTCAGATGGTGCGTATGTTCATCCAGGGGCTTTGATGTCCCGCCACAGCGGACATAGATCATGCCTTTCTCCGGGTGGTTCCACAGATAAGTATTTTCGGACAGTTTTCCCTCCAGCATTTCCGAAACACTCTTCTGCACGGATGGGATGGCGTCTTCATCAATACGGGAATACCAGAAATCGTATGTTTCTTCCTCTGTGAGATCCTGTCCGGTGATCCCCAGAAGCTCGGTCATCTTGACGTTTCCCCTCATTCGCGGAGCCTTGCCGTCCTCCAGGATGATATGCCAGACGCCAAATCCGGCAGAAGCAATGATCTCATTGTTCTCCAGAAGAGCCTCCCTGCTCTCCTCAAGCCTTCTGTTGTTTTCCTCCAATTCAATGCGGGCGTTTTCTTTTTCCCTGATCTGCGTGCGGGAGCGCCGGTTGTCGCGGATAAGCAGAGAAATAATGACGGCGGCGATCATAAGGATCCCCAGGATAAATATTCCGAGATGCTGCCGTACCAGATCGAAAAAGCTGTAGGAATACAGGCCGTCGGCATAGCGGTAAGCCTGGTTCTGCCCATAATCAATGCCAAGCACGTTGATTCCCCGATTAAGGAGCTTCAACAGTCCTTCACTGCCCATCGCCACGCCGTAGCACCGGTCATCGCTCTGGCTTAACTGCAGAAGGGAAAGGCTCTCGTAACGGGTGTTTTTCAACATATCGTTGGCCCTGAGCCCGTTTAACGTAGTCGCGTCTTCTTTTCCTGCAACGACTGCGTCAAGGCAGTCATTCGCAGAAGGATAGAAGGTGATCTGCGCGTCAGGGAAGTGTGTACGGACATAGTAATACTGCATCCGGTTGTTCTCGTTGACGGCAAAACGTGAGATACTATCCCTTCTGAATTCCCCTTTGAAAACGATCTCCGTTGCGGCGGAAACGACCGGATTGGTCTGATAGATCCCGCTCTCCTCCGAATAGTACAGACCGCCGCCTACCGGAAAACCGGTATCGATGGCACCGGAAACAAGATCCGCGATCATATCATCGTAATTCCGATAGCCATGATAGCTCACGGAAAGCGTATCGATATTCAGACTTTTCAGCAGCTGTTCTGTGACATCCGTCACGATGCCGGTTGCCTGCCCGTTCTCGTCTGTATCGCTGTAAGGCAGATACTTCTCAAGATACCCCACCCTGAGCTCATTATGGGACTCCAGCCATTCCGTCTCTGCGGCGGAATGTGCACGGCTGGCAAGACTTCCGGAATAATACCTTGTACTGAGGGAATTCAGATAATTCGGCTCCTCCACAGTCAAAAGCGTCTGTGCTGTATTCAGCTGCTGAAGGAGATCCGGCCTTTTGATATTGACCGCAAGATAATAGTCAGAAGCCCCGAAGGAATACAGGATCACGGCATTTTCCGCACTGAAGCCGCTGTCACCCTCACCCGCAAGAACATCCACTTCTCCTGCATTAAAAGACGCAAACAGACTGTCATAGTCCGGAAAGGTCACGACCTCCGCCTTTACGTCATGCGAGTCTAAAAACTGATGCAGCGCATCCACAAGGGCGCTTTCCATGACGCCGATCCTTTTTCCTTCCAGCGTCATCGGATCCGCATTGATTTCCGTGTCCTCTTCATGCTTTACCAGGTTGTAGGACTCATGCCCCATAGCAGCATCCGGATAACCGATCAGACCGATCCTGTCTTCTTTTAAGGCAAGACCGGCAAGCAGGTCGATCTCACCATCTAGCAGCATCTGGTACAGATCGGAAAAGGAGCCGTATACATACTCATATTTCCAGCCGGTATATTCTGCCAGCTTTCGATAGTATTCATATGCGTATCCGGTCTTTACGGCACCTTCCTGAGCGCCCTCCTGAAAGATCTCATTCTCATAATAGCCGACCCGGACAGTCTTTGTACCCTCTGCATGGGCAAGGAAAGGAGCCATCAGGGAGAAAATCAGACAGAAAGCAATGAGCAGGCGCATCATAACACGGATCGTAATTGCCTTTTGTTTCATTCTGACTCCACCTTTCTATCTGTTGCTGATATTCAGCGATTCTTGCAAATCATCCGGAAAAGCGCCGGCAATCCGAATGATGGGCGTGGTCTTCTCATTGTGCGTAAACAACATCAGTAAAGACAGGAAGACGCTCCAGGACATCTTTTTCTTTTTTGTTTCTATGCCGCTGTAGGTTTGCCGGCTGATACCCACGATATCACAAAGATTCTCCTGTGAAATACCGAGTTTAGCTCTTAGCAGCGGAAGCTCCTCCGTAAGGATCCTGATTACTTCTTCCCGTCTATCCTCAGGGTAAATCAATCCTCTGTCCATTTCTTCTCCTTATCAAAATGAATTACTCGACGCAAAAAACACAAATGCGGTCCTTTGTCTAATATTTTACATTGTATTCGCCTTTTAGTCAACTTGTCAGGACGTTTTCGTTCCTATTTAAGTCATATTTCTCGTAAAAGGCAAGCATTTTGTTCTCTCCATATTTTAACAAAAACCATCATATTTGGCTCTACGGTATCCTTCAGATCGACCAAGATCCGGTCGATGCGGACCACCATCTTTTCTATGGTTTCCTGGTTCTCCCTCATCAGCGCCAGGTCGAGAGGAACCTCCTCCATGAACTCCACTGTATCCCGAGCATGGAGGTTAATGGCGTTGAGAGTATTCTTGATCTCATGAGAGACCGTCGTCAGGAACGTGGAGCGGGAAGCGTCATATCGCTGGAGCTTTTCGTTTTGTTCCTGTAAAAGTTTCCTCTGCAGGGTGTACTCCCGTAAATGCAGGTACAGGGTAAGACCGCTGTCAATACTGGCCGCCGCACTTGCAAAGATGATATCCGTTAAGATCTACCATTCGCTCTTATAATTTGTGACATAGAAGGAAGAAAGATATGCTCCCATACCAGTCCGCCCTTCCGAGTGTAGTCATGCTGTATCCCGTCGTACTCATTGTAAATACGGGAGCAGCTCATATATGCGGCAGCGCCGCAGGCAGTTCGGCCAACACTTCGGGTGATGACCTTTGCCTCTAAATGGTAGATAGCCATAACTGGCCCGTCCTCCTTTCCCGGCCCGCAGGCCATAGCTTTTGCTTCTTTTCACGAAAAGAAGATGCAACGCAAAAGACGGTGCATACGCAGTTGGCAGTCTGTGTTCCGTGCCGGAACATAGCGGCGCACAGTCCACAGACGGTGCGGCCAACTGCCCGGCAATGACGGCTGGCGGCATTGTCGGCCCCTCCGGAGGAAGCCCCGGCGGGGCTTTCGTGAGGAGCGCACGGTCCCCGAAGGGGATACTACCGCCGGCCTTTGGCCGGTGGTGAAAAAGTGCGCTCTTACAGAGAAAAAAGAACGGGGCGTCCTGCGTAATACAGAACACCCCGTAGTAGTTCAGGTTCATGGATGAGAAAGCCGGTACAGATATTCCCGCACCTCCTCCAGGGTCATATCCTTCGTGTGCGGTATAGTTGCCTCCAGAATCGCGCCCTCCTGGATGAGCCGATGGTTTCGGGCCTTACGCTCTCGCTCCCGGTTCCTGGCTTGAGCCTCCTCCAGTCTGTGCTGGGCTTGAAGCAGTTTCTTTTCGTTATCAGTCATGGGTAAATCCTCCGTGGTTTCATAATAGATATTCTTTGGTAGTAAGAAAGCTGGGAGTGGTAGCAGAATCAGAAGGATCTGCTATCAGTCCCAGCGCGGGGCGTTGGATGCATAGAATTGTGGTTGCAAAAGCGGCCCCGGCTGGTATCATGGAAATACCAATCGGAGCCAATTTTGGTTTCAAAACCGGTTTTCAGTTATCTCTCACGGTCGTTTCTTTTCCTGGTTTTGCTCTTTATTGCAGCTTCGTCCATTTCAGACTTGTTTTGCCGCAACTGCGCAAGGATGGATGCTTTGTCAGATTTCTTTTGAAGCGTCCCTGCAATAGCGTCAATATTGGAGCCTGTCGTCACACCGGGGTAATCCTGCTCGAAATGAATCAAAAGCTCTTTGGTCTCCCGTTCACCCTGGACGATCTGCCCATAAAGCTGATCAAACCTACCCTTTTCCATAACATTCTCTATAAACGACCGAGAAGAATCCGGAAGACTGGTCCAGGTCCCGTAAAGATCTACGACGGCTTTGCGGATCTGTTCCATCGTGATCGGTGTTCCTCGTTTTTCGTGCTCTGCCAGGATGCCCAACACATCAGAGAGATCGCTTTTATACTGCCTGCCGGACCGGAGCTTCATGGCGATCAGGTGCTCAGCGGAAATCGTGCGTGTTGTAAGCACGTTGGCATAGGTCCTGTAATATACAGAGAATTGGACCAGCTTGGGCGTGTAGGAATCTGTCCGTTTGAAGTCCGCGTTCAGCCAGCCATTTGGCAGGTCAAACCGGTCTCCAACTGTGTTGATCGCATCTTTCATGCCAGATGCTGCCTGGATCAAGGCATCGATATCTGTGGTCATATCTCGGAAACCGTAGTTGATCAGAACGGATGCTCCGCCAATCAGGATCATTTCGGCTGGAGTGCCCTTGCCGACCTGCTTCCGATATTCCTTTGCAACTTCTCTTAAATAAGTGTCAATGTTTGCTTTTGTAAACTCAAATCTGCGTTCAGATGACATTCCGAACCTCACTTTCTATAATGTTGAACCGCAGAAACTCCGGGATTGCTTCCTGGGTAGAACACTCTATTGCGTCATCATTCCCTGCAGCGGCAGACAACGCCAGAATACTGACCGGGTAAACCGGCTTCTCCAGCTTGCACCGGCGAAGATCATCATAATCGGCACAGAGAGGAACATCATTTTCCCGACTGAGAAAATCCAGCATAGCCAGAAGATACAGGCTTTCGGGATACCATTTACGATCATAATAAGTGCGAATATCCTGCCGTTCAAGGGTATCAATGATGAAATCAATATCGCCCATTTCCTTTACACGATGACAGACCGTGCTTTTGAAGTTTTCAAAGCTGCTCCGTTTGAGGAAACAGGGGGCCAGCAAATCCTCCATGGATATATCCAGCGCACGGGCGAGACGATAGACCGTCTCTGCGCTGCACTTTTCTAAACGTGCCTTGCCATTGCAAATATCGTTCACCGTTGCGTAAGGAAGATCACTCTCCTTTGCAAGTCGATAAATGGACATACTCTTTTCACGAAGAACGTCCTGTAGCATCATTCCGTTCACCTACCTTCCCTATCATTATAACGGCTGTCCGGTATAGTGTCAATGTGAAATCTCAAATGCGGTTCTTTGGTCACAGTCCGCTGATGAACTCCATCGCGGTATCAAAGGCTTCCTCGGACATGGCCTCATCTTGCAGTGGCGCAGGCTGGACGTTCTGCATCAGCGTCGCCAAACCGCCGAGACCAGTCCCGGAGGCCTGCAAGGCCTCTCGAATCGTGTCCTTTCCTTCCTGAAGAAAAGCCTCCTGCCGCTCCCTCGTTTTCCAGGAACGGGTCAGCGGCAAATTTCTCCTGTCGGGAGAAGTGGTCGTTGACTGCGGCAACGACGGCACTACTGTAGGATCTGTATTGCTTCCGGTCCCGATGTTGCAGATACTCCCAGGCCCGTCGGTCCTCCTCGTTGTCCAGGTTGAGCCGGAGCGTCGTGGTGAATATCCTGCTCATGCCACGCCCCCGCGCTTGCGGAGCGCAGCCTCGGCCAGCCTTTCATACCCCTTTGCCGTTGCATTGATGTCGCTGTTGATCCTCACACGGGCGGGGTCGTAGTCCACGAAATTACGAATCAGGCAACCACCGCCGCCCATAACGTAGAGACGCATCAGGTCCGGGTTGTACTCATGCTCCCGGAGGCGATTCATAATGCCATTTGCATACTCCGCAGCGCAGTCTCGGATGACCGCCAGATACTTTTCATCGATGTCAGACTTGCCGTTGCGGATATACATGACGTTCATGGTGCCGTTGCCGATGTCGCAGAGCATGGTCACGCCGCGAAACTCACTCAGTTTGTCCGCTACAGCTGAAAAGCCCTGAGGATAGACCTCAGCACCAAGAAAATCAACGTGGTAAGACAGTCCACGGAAGGTGAAGTCTGCGCTGGGTTTTTGGAGCAGATACGCTTTGAAGGTCTCCCTCTGCTCGCTGACCCAGGTGAGGGGCAGACCGGCGGCGAGATATACACGGGCTGAAGTCATACCCCGGAACCGCAGTTCCCGTGCAATGGCGGCCAGGGTCAGGATATAGTAATCCTGGTCCAGAGCCTTGTCGGGGAGAAACGTCTTGTGCTCCTCCCCGATGGTATAGTAGCGGCCCTCATAGATCAGAAGGTCTGTCCCGACCGCAGATTTGATACAATCACATTATGAACCCCTTTTGAACCCTCGTGTTCATAATCGTTAAGAGGGTATAAAAAGAGCGCCTCCATCAGGTTTTACCCGATGAAGGCATTATTTTTCAAAACTGGCGCAGAGGTTAAAGAATAACTCTGTACGCAACAACGCCTCCGAACCGGTTCGGAGGCGTTGTTTTAGTTCTTCTTTAATTCGCTTTGAATATCTGTCATCACATCAGCGAGGGTGATTTGTCTCATCTCATCTTCCATGCACTTTTGTACTCTTTCCAATTTTGAATCCATCGCCTTATGTATGTTTCTGCCGATTGGACATTCCGGATTTGGATTCTCATGAAAGTGAAACAGTCCTTCATCGTGTACACTGTCTACAGCTTTGTAGACATCATAGAAGGTGATCTGCTCAGGTGTTTTCGTCAGTGAAATACCGCTTCTGCCCTGACTGATGCTGATAAGCCCGGCCTCCTTGAGGTTTCCCATGACATTCCTGACGATGACAGGATTTACACCTATGCTACCGGCCAGAACACTGCTGGTTACTTTTTCGTCTTCGCCCAAATAATCTATAACAGCAAGGAGATGGACTCCTATTGTAAATTTGCTTGAAATCTGCATATCATCACCTCCTACTTGTAATATACTACATTACAGGCAAAAAGTCAATGCAGATAGCAATAATCGTTACTCGCTGACAATGCTGATTCTCTCTTTGATGTGCTTGCCGGACTCGATCTCGTCGACCATATCTGCGTCCCCATATATGCTTTTTACATAAGCTATGAGCCGTTCTTCCTGGATTTCCAGGGAGTAGTTTTCCTCTCGTTGTTTGTCGGTTGAGACGCGAATATATAAACCGATTCGCGCCTTCTCATCAGTTGTTGGCATCACTTGTATCATTTTGGACTTAGTATTCTTCATGATGATTCTCTCCGGTTATTCATATTGGCTCATTACAAGGGAACTCTGTTCCGATCTGTCCCGCAGTCTGAGGGTAGGGGGGTAGTTCGAAACAGGATTTTCTTATATATACATTTTTCGTGTTGAAATGTAAAATTTCACCAGCTATTAACAAGCACATCAGAATGTGGTAAATGTTACGTGAATAAGTGTATGCTCATGATCCAATTGGGCCAACAAAAGAAAGACGGTATTCATAGCAGTTATTATTTGACAAAAATAGAAGATGAGTGTATTTGAACGGCAGAATAGATTAAAGTTTGCATGGTAATCGCCAGAAACTGCATATTCATAGGAATCGAGGATTTCAATGAAAAAGCTGCAGAGGGGGAGGGGAGACAGGAGAAAGATTATTATAGAACAAGCTGAATCTGAGCAAAAAATAAAGCGTGAACGCGCATAAACCAGCGAGCAATTACACTGAAAAAAGGGGAGAAAGTGTAAAATGACTAGAAAAGAAGCCCTCAATGAGGCCATAAAATTAATCCGAACAGCGAAAATCGACCCAGAGAAACGGGAATTAATCATCAAGAAATTGGAATTGTGCGTATCGGAACTGCCATTCGCTTCCTGGAGCGAAGAGGCGATCTTCGACGCCTGCGAGGAGTTTATCCGGGAGAATGGCAGGGGAATCACGACCAAGGATTTCGAGCGTCCGGAGCTCCCAAGCCATCCCACCATCAAGAACCGGTTCGGGATGACCGCGAAAGAATTCCGCGACTTGTATTATCCGCTCAAGGAAAGACTGCCCAGGTCCAGATACGCCAATCACCCCGCATCCTACTGGACAGAACGGTTCATCAGCGAGTATAATCGGATCAGACCTATGGGTCAGAAAGAATATGATGTGAAGCGGGATTGCAACTATCCCAGCTGGGCCACGATCGCCAGGATGAACGGAGTAAAGACCTGGTCCGCACTGCAGGAAAAACTCGGGCTCAAAAGATACAGGTCGGCGGATAGAAATATCGACTACTCCTTTGACTTCGAGATCGAGACAGGGGACGAATCCCCTTGAAAATCAAAGGTTTTGCTTGATTTTCTGAATTGCGTTTTTCTCCAGCCGGGAAATCTGCGCCTGTGAGATCCCAATGTGTGCGGAGACCTCCATCTGTGTCTTCCCCTCAAAGTAACGCAGACTCAGGATGGCCTTCTCACGGTCCGTCAGCCGGTCCATGGCATCTTTCAAGGCGATCTGCTCCAGCCAGCTCTCATCGGTGTTCCGGGTGTCTTGGACCTGATCCATCACATAAATAGCGTCGCCCCCGTCGGTATAAACTGGCTCATTGAGGGACATCGGGTCAGCGATGGCGTCCAGGGCAAAGACCACATCTTCCCGGGAGATCCCCAATTCCCCGGCGATCTCGTCGATCCCCGGCTCCCGCTGATGCTGGGCGAGAAACTGCTCCTTTGCCTGCAAAACCTTATAGGCCGTATCCCGCATAGAACGGGAAACCCGGATGGTTTTGTTGTCCCGGAGGTACCGGCGAAGCTCCCCGGAAATCATCGGGATGATTATGCACAGTCGAAATATTCATTTTTCCCAAGGAAATACTGGCTTTTTTAAAACCTAAAAGCTCCCTGGTTTGACAGAAAATATTATACCACAGCGATACCACGCAAGAAAAGTGAATTTATTGTCAAAGAAATTTCAAGAATTTTTTATTGCCGAAAAAGCTACTTTACAATTAGGATTTATGATCCGAACGGGCAGAATTTTTTCGTTTGCAATAAAAAATTTTTTGTTTCCCAAAAAAGAAAACGTTTCGACATAGATCATAGGACTATTTTAAACGAAATATCCGGAAACCCTTGATATTACTGACTTTTTTGGGTTGACAGAATTTAAAAAATTCATTTGACAGAATAGTCGCCATATACCACACATTTCGTGGTATAATGATTGCAATCGCTATGAACTGAAAATCTGGTAAATTCTAGGATTTCCTTGAGGAAAATACGGCAGAAAGCTTTTCTTTTTCTTGTCAAATTTGAAAATATAACAAAAATATGATCGTTCAATAACCAGGAATGATCACACTAGAAAGTCGCGGAAACAAGGGGAACAATTTGACTATCATTCTCTACTATAGGCTGTTGGCCTCACAAGGTGGCCGTTTAGCTCCGCTCCAGTTGCTGTTGGTCTCCGTATTTTGCAAAGAAAATATCTGTGTTGCCTCCACATGAAGAAATCGTTCCGCCAACGAACACTTGATCGTTAACGGAACGATTTCTTGTTATTATGATGGAGGAGCATAACGCTCCATCAGTCCCTGAAAGTCTTCTTCAGGCATACCGGTTCAAGATGCTCCAACAGTTACGGATATCAGACCATCCTTTGCAATAGCTAGCAAAGCCTCTGCCGCTCCTGCTTTCCTGCTATCTATCTGAAGTCAATCTTTGTGGAAAATATGAAATGCATTTCCCTCGCCTCAATACCTCGGGAAAGCAGGAAGAGACTTGAAAGCCTGCTTCGGGAGTAGTCCGGTATTGTGGCTGACCTTCAAGATGTGCCAAAAGACTGCATTCCTCTTGATTTCTTTCCGCGCTTGGAATATAATAATTAGTTAGATGTGGCTAACCAGCATCTTGCGAGGTACCCTTTTATACAGACTTTCCAAGAGAAATGAGTATGAGGATAAGAATGATCCGCTCGTATTGCTTCTGGCGCCAATGATGGTATCGGGCGAGGACCTATATCAATTGATATATCCACATTTTAACCATTATTTTCATTTCATAGCGGCTGTATAGCTGCCTGTCCGAAAGAGTATGCGGCAGAAAGAGAAGAGTTCGTCAGGAGGCGGCAGGATGTTCTGGGATAAAGTGGCTGGCGTATATGACATATTCGTCAATATCATTAACAGGAAGACCCATCAGAAGCTGAAAGAGATCGTATCAAATCTGATTGAACCTGAAGACACTGTACTGGAATGCGCCTGTGGGACAGGGCTTTTGTCTGCCGTGATCGCACCGAAATGCAGAGAACTGAAAGCGACGGATTTCTCTGAAAAGATGCTGAAAAAAGCAGAAAAGAACTGCAGCGCCTTCTGCAATATCACATACGCTCAGGCAGACATCACGGCGCTCTCCTTTGCAGATGGAAGCTTTGATAAGGTCGTAGCGGGAAATGTGATCCATCTGCTGGACGATCCGCTGACGGCGCTCAATGAGCTGAACCGTGTTTGCAAGGACGGCGGGATGCTGATCATCCCGACCTATATGAATAAAGATTCGAAAGGAAAAACAAACGGGTTTTCCGATGCTGTCGGGAAGGCCGGCGCGGATTTCAAGAGGGAGTTTACCATGGAAAGCTACAGACAGTTTTTCCTTGACGCAGAGTATCCCGATGTGAAGTTCTCCTTGGCGTACGGGCGCATTCCCTGCGCCGTTGCGGTAATGAGGAAGAAATAAAATGAAGGTATATGAGTTTGGAAAGGAACATATGCAATCTTTTGCCATGTTTCAGTGTGCGGTTGAGCCCTGGTGGGTGTTCAAAGCTTCCGCTGAGGAAATGGCCAGAGACTATCACGTATATCTGTTTATCGCTGACGGCCATGATGAACTCGGTACTGAATTCGTTTCCCTTGAGAAATATGCCAAGGATGCCGCGGAGTATCTGAGAAAGCAGAACGTCGGACAGGTAGATGGAATGTACGGCGTATCCATGGGCGGCGCGGCCGTGATCCGGTTTCTGGCAACGGAGGACATACCTGTAGAGAAGGCCATCATCGATGCCGGGATCACACCGTATCCATATTCAAAACTGATATGCAGGCTGATCGCCGTGAAAGACTGGATCACAGTCATGCTCGGAACCAGATCTCTTCGGCTCATGAAGCTCGCTTATCCGCCGGAAAGATGGACGCCCGAGGGCGAGGATCCGGAGGCACATTACCGGGCATTGATGAAGTTCTATAAGCAGCATTACTCACCGCGAACGATCTATAACGTTTTCTGGTCCACTGACAATTACTCCATGCCGGATCCGGTCCCGCGGGTAGATACGAAAATCGAGTACTGGTATGGCGAGGAGGAAAAGAAGGCCAGAGAGAATGAACACGATATCGAATTTGTCTGCCGGAGCTATCCGCAGACGGTTCTGAAAGAATTTAAAGGGCTTGCTCATGCGGAGCTTGTAATGATGTTCCCGGAGCGCTTTGCCAACGAAGTGAAAAGATATCTGGAGGAATGAATACAAATGGGTTTGTTCAAGAAATTTGTGAGTCAAACACGGAAGCCGGACGGTTTTCTCGGAAAAATGATGCTCAGCAGCATGAATTCCGGCCATGCGAAAATGGCGGATTGGGGCTTTTCCCACCTCCCGGGCATATCGCCCGAAAACGCCGTGGATCTCGGCTGCGGTGCAGGACGGAATGTGGGCGAGCTGCTGAAAAGATATCCAAAAGCGCATGTGACGGGCGTTGATTATTCGGATTTGTCCGTTGAAAAGTCAAAAGACTATAACAAGACGATGATCGAAACGGGCAGGTGCGAAGTCGTGCAGGGAGATGTATCGGATCTGAAGCTTCCTGCGGATGCCTTCAATCTGGCCACGGCCTTTGAAACCATTTACTTCTGGCCGGGGCTTGAAAAGTGCTTTGCCCAGGTCGCAAAGGTGCTGAAGCCCGGCGGGTATTTTATGATCTGCAATGAATCCGACGGAACGGACATCACCGGTCTGAAATTTGAGAAGATCATCGACGGGATGAAAAACCATACTGTGGAAGAGATCGAAGCAGCGCTGAGGGCCGCGGGTTTTTCGGAAGTCAGGAGCGCTCATCATCCGTCCAAGCCATGGATCACCGTGTTGGCGAGGAAATAAGCGAAGGTACATATCATGCAGAAGCTTATCAAAACCACCTGCAAAATCGCTGCGGAAGACATCGGGCGTGAGCGGGCGAAGCACATTGCCGAAAAAGCGCAGAGACGCTATCAGGAATTGTGTCTTGAAAATGCCTCTGATCCCAAGGCCCTTCGGGCACATACTTTCAAACGGATCTATCCGGCCATCGCCGTGTATGAAGCGCTCAAAGAAGACGGGATCGACCAGGAGAAAGCTGCCTGGTATATCCGCGAATACTTCCAGCGCTTTGCAGCATCCTTTGCTCCGCATCTGCAGCGGATGATCCGGGTATTCGGTCTGGCAAAGAAGATTCCCGGGATCTTTATGAAGGTGGTATTAACGGGTTTCGGGCCGGAAGCCGGCTTCGAATATGAATTTCCGGAAGCAGGGCAAAATGAGGCGAGGGCGAATGTTGTACGCTGCCCTTATTACGAGACTTGTAAACGATACGGCTGCCCCGAGATCACCCGGGCTTTCTGCGACGGCGATGACGCCGGCTACGGCAATCTTCACCCAAAACTGGTCTGGGGTCGCACGAAGACCATCGGGCGAGGCGGCGACTGCTGTGATTTTCTGCTGAAGTATACGGAATGATGTGAGAAGAGGAAACGCAATGAACACCATCGGAATCGATCACAATCTGGATCATGCCCGGATCAGGAAACTCCTGACGATCGGGCTGTTTGCCTCTGTCCTCACGGGGATCGGGGATTTTCTGCTTGGATACGCTGAGAGCACTGAAGGCAGCAGCTTTGCTGCAAGCGTGATGGCCAGCGCGCCGAATCTTACAGACTGGCAGATGATTACTGGCAGTCTGCTTGGCTTCTTCGGGATCTTTCTGGAGGGTCTCTCCTGCTTCGCCGTCTACCGGCTCATGGCGGATGCAGCGCCGAAGTATGCGCACCTCTATCGGGCCGGGATCTTCGGTTATATATGGCTGGCTCCGGTCGGTTGCCATCTGAACATGGGCATCCTGAACCTGGCTTATAAGTACCTGCTTCAGGCAGATGAGGCGCTTGCGGCGAAGGCGGCGGACCTGCTGTTTTTCGGCTTCAGTCTGCCGATATACCTGCTGCTTGTGATCTTCTGGCTGCCGATGATGATCATCCAGTTTAAGGCCTTTGCCGAGGGACTGACGCCCTATCCGAAAAAGGCCAAATGGTTCTGCGTGCCGATCGGCGCGGTCCCGGCGCTTCTGCTGGCTGTGATCCTTGGCCCGAACACGGCGCTTGGCGCGGGCATCGGCACCATGTTTTTGAGTTTCGGAAACGCCTTCATGTTCGGCGGACTCTTGGCAACGATGCCGAGTGTAGAGCAGTTTACGACATTTGAAAGCCCCCTGCGCCAGTCTTCGGAGGGATGAAACAAATGGTCGTCCAGAAAACATCCGTCTTTCCGGCAGGCAGAGATTTTGTCTTTCAAAAGCTGCAGCAGTTGGAAACACTTCAAATGATCGCAAAACCTTATGCTACTTTTGAACCGATTGGGAAAACAGTCTCCACCTGGGAGGTCGGCGGTACATCTGCCTACCGATTCCGGCTTTTTGGCGTGATTCCATTTGGAACTCACACAATCCATATCGTACGTTTTGATCCGGATGGGATCAGCAGCCGGGAGGGAAATGAACATGTCCCGGTATGGAATCATGATATTCAGCTGATCGAGAAGGATGAAACCCATACCCAGTATACGGATCGGGTGGAGATTCACGCAGGATGGAAGACCGTTTTCATCTGGCTCTGGGCAAACGCATTTTATGCGCACAGGCAGAGGAAGTGGATCCGGCTGTTAAAGCGGGAGGAGGCATGACAGCCTGTGAGAATCCTGATTTTCGGTGCCGGCGTAATAGGCAGCCTGTACGGCGCGCTGCTTGCGGAGGCTGGATACGACGTATCCGTTTATGTACGGGGACGGCGGCTGGAAAGCCTGACGCAGGACGGTCTGCTGTATAAGAGAAAGGGCAAGATACGGAAGGCTCCCGTCAGAGTGCTTTCAAAGCTCGAAGAGGAAGACTGCTATGATTTTGTTCTGCTGACCGTCCGGGAAAACCAGCTGCACGCCGCGCTGAAAGAGCTTCGGAAAAACAGCAGTCCAACCATCGTCACCATGGTCAATTCCTTGGAGACCTACGACAAGTGGGAGGCGATCTGCGGGGAGGGACGTATCATTCCTGCTTTCCCCGGCGCAGGCGGCGGCTTTGACGGAAACGTGCTGGATGCGGACTTGACCCCACGGCTCATCCAGCCAACAACTTTCGGGAAAGCCGACGGAAGAGAAAGAGCGCTTGCCCGCGTTCTTCACCGGGCGAAAATCCCCTGTCAGATCGTGCCGGATATGCACGCCTGGCAGTTGTGTCATCTGGCTATGGTCGTGCCGATCGCCGACGCATATTATGAGGCGGCGGATCCCGAGCACGCGGGAAGAGACGCAGCGCTCATGAGAAAAACCGCAAAGCAGATCCGGGATAACCTCGGCGCGATCGCAGCCCGGAAGATCCGGTTGTCCCCGGGGAAAATGCAGGCCTTCCGCCTGTTGCCCACGCCGCTCGTGGGATGGATACTCGGCTTTGTGTTTCAAAGCTCCTTCGGGGATCGGTTCATGTACCGGCATTCGATGAAAGCGCCGGATGAGATGCGTCAGCTGCACGAGCAGTTATATCGATGGCTTGAGTAAGAGGGCAATCAAAAAAGGACATTATTTTTCAAAATCAGGAGGGCAGTATGCTTTTAACACTATTTCTGTTGGTCGTCTTCTGCGCAGCGATGGCAATGATGCTGATATCCTGCGTGGCATTTATACAGGACAATAAGTTCTTCGGCTCGGCCCCGAAGGAAGCGCGGGAAGTGATCATCCAGAAAGAACACGAACTCTTCTACGGGGCCAGGGCGATCGGATGGACGCTGTTTATCATCAGCGTTCTGATAATCCTCGGTGCAGGCGTGATCGCTGTCTGGGACGGACTCAGAAGCGGGTTTACATTCTGGCAGTTCTTTTTAAGATTCGTACTGATCCTCACGATCTATAAGATCTGCGACATGACCCTCATTGACAACTTCCTGCTTCTGAAATTCCACTTTTTCCAGCATTATTACCCCGAAGCGGCACATGTGATGGAGGGAAGAAAGTATGGTTTCAACATTGTGAGCCAACTGCTGAAGCTGTTTGTGATCTTTCCGGCGGTATCTGCGCTGGCAGCGTGGATCTGCACCCTGTTTTGATCGATACGGAGGAAAGAGTATGTCAACAGAACAACGCGCGAAGATATGTAAACGGATGCTTTGGATCATTCCCGGTATGATTCTGGCTATCATCGGCGACTACTGCATGGGTATTGAGCCAAAGGACAGTACCATTGTTTCTTTTTTGATCTCAACCGGCTGGCTCACAATCGCGGACTGGCGCATTGCGCTTTCCAATATCGGCGGCCTGATCGGAACGGTTTTCTATGCGATTGCCGCTCTGAGTTTCATAGAATATTTGAAATACAAGCTCTCTCAGTGCAATGACAAGTGGAGCCGCCGCTTCCTGAAGCTGTATATTGTTGGCCTTTACTGGGGCTGTATGGTTTTCATATATTTCCACCTGGCCTGCGGAACGCTGATCCACAACTACAACGTCATCTATGAGGCCGCACAGGGCGATACGGCAAGAGCAGTTGCTGTCTGGAATCGTTCTTACGCGGTGCAGGCCGTTCCGTACTGGGCGTCGTTTATCGTGCTGGGAATCGCCTCCACCGGCGGCTGGATCGCCATCGTCCTGAAGGGCGTGCTGCCGCTGAAAAAGATCTGGGTACTGGCGGCTCCACTGTTGATCGCCGGAATCGCCTTCCTGTTGGAAGCGATCCTTCCGCTGCCCTTCAACGGATTCGCGTCCGGCTCTGAAAGCTTTGGCTGGATCGTGATGTTCCTCGGGGGAATCCGGGCGATCAGGAATGACGAAAGGGAGGCAGGCAGATGATTGCACTCAAACTCATTTTGGAAGGCCTCGGACTGGGCTTTCTGCTGTATCTGATCTGTGCGATCGGCATCCGAAACGGCGCGATCGGTATGGTCCATCTGTATGATCAAAAGGTACAGGAGCGCGTCGTTCAGCTGGGTCTTAGCACAGCGGACGAGATCCGGAAGCGGAGCGTGCTTTTCCGAAGCCTGTGTCTTCCCGGGTATCTGATCTACGTGCTGATCTGCGTGTACGTGATCAACGGCGCGAGAGGCTTCTTTGAAGGCTTCTGGCAAGGCTTTGTGATCCTGTTCATTATGAATCTGATCGACCGCTTTCTGATCGACGATTATTGGGTAGGACATACGAAAGCCTGGATCATCCCGGGGACGGAGGACTTAAGACCGTATATCACGGCAAAAGACAAGAAGAAAAAATGGATCATGGGGACCGCAGGGATGGCACTTCTTGCCGCCATTCTCTCCGGGGTCATGGCACTGATCCTGAAATAAGGAAGGGAGCGGGAAAATGGTCACTCTGATTCTGACGCTGCCTTTTGCGGCGCTGCTGACAGCCTGGGTCTGCACGCTGTTCTGAACACGGAAGATGGTATGAGTCATAACAAACGAAGAACAGAGGAGATATGATAAATGGAATTTGTGGAAATGGGAAAACAGGAC
>Ga0208297_1001747_pt1 | contig 16868 bp, 14 predicted proteins | sample LMS_cellobiose_e_FD_187367 | JGI IMG/M metagenome (GOLD analysis project Ga0208297, IMG submission 187367) | Rumen-fistulated moose microbial communities from Alaska, USA - LMS_cellobiose_enrichment (SPAdes) (version 2) | ecosystem: Host-associated > Mammals > Digestive system > Stomach > Rumen... | reverse complement strand
CCTCTGGCCCACCGTCGTGTCAGCCGGTTTCCGTCCGCCTGCGCGGCCGAAAACCGGGACACTTCCTCGAAATCAGCTCGCTGCATCCGCCACTGGCGGCGCTTCGCTGATTTCCCCTCAAGGGGAAGGCTTTTTCGCGCCTGCCGGCGCGAACTGATCCGAATCTGTTTTTGCCGCGGGTTTGCCGGGGCAAAAACACCCTGAGGCGAGGCCTGCGGGCGGGACGAAGGACGGGGGCCACCTCATCCGCTTCGGCCGTTCGGCCTCAGCACCTTCCCCTCAAGGGGAAGGCAAGTCGCCTGCGGGCGAGGGGGATGAACAAACAAAACCCGCGGGGAGACCCGCGGGTTTTTATTCTTATATTCGTTTCATATACCGTAAACGGCTATGCCGACGACGGCGGAAAAGACGATAAGCAGTATCGGCGATATGCCGCCCTTCTTGATCCTGCGCGAGCCGAAATACACCAGCGCGAAGAGGGCCGTGAGCCCGGCGGCCTTGAGGTCGAAGGAGAAGGAAGGGCTCAGAGATAAAAAGCTGCGCGCCGTCATATAGACGCCGACGGCGAGGATGACGCCGATCACGCAGGGCTTGAGGCCCGACAGAACCGCCTGGAAATAAACGTTTTTGAGGATGCTCTTCAGGACCACCATTATGAGAAGGATGATGAAAAACGAGGGGAGCACGACCGACACCGTCGCTATAACGGAGCCTAAAACGCCCGCCTGCGTGCTGCCGACGTACGTCGCCATATTGACCATTATCGGCCCCGGGGTCGACTCGCTCACGGCGATGATATAGGTGACCATATCGTCCGACAGCCAGCCGTACTGCACGACGATATCGCGCACGAGCGGGATGGCCGAATACGCGCCGCCGAACGAGAAAAGCCCCACGCGCAGAAAGCCGAGGAACAGCTCAAGGTAGATCACTCGGCTCCCTCCTTCCGCTTCGCTTCGGCGCGGCGCACGAAATACGCCGCAAGGCCGACGACCGCCGCGGCAAGCAGCAGAACGATGCTCGAAACGCGCAGCGAGAAGATATTTATCGCCAGCATGGCGGCCGCCGCCGTAAGCATCACGGCAAGCGGGAAGGGCCTCTTTTTCATCTTCTTTATCATCTTCACCGCCGCGTCGATTATAAGCAGGCCGACGGCCAGCTTGATGCCCCGGAAGGCCGAGGCGATCCAGGTTATCTCAAGGAAGCGGTCGAGAAAAACGGAGATGATATAGATGATTATGAAGGACGGCAGCACCATGCCGAGCGTGCCCGCGACGGCGCCTGTAAAGCCCTTCTGCCGGTAGCCGACGTAGGTGGCGCAGTTGATGGCGATGGGGCCCGGGGTGGACTCGGCGATGACTGTGACCGTGGCCATTTCGTCGGCGGAGATCCAGCCGTGCTTTTCCACGCACTCGCGCTCGATGAGCGAGAGCATAGCGTACCCGCCGCCGAACGTGAAGAGGCCGATTTTGAAGAAGGTGATGAATAGGTCGAAAAGAAGTTTCATGGGGATATTTCCTCTCGGGTAATGGTGCGGAAAACTAAAAAAGGGGGAAACGGGATAACGCCCGCTGCGGCGGGCTACACCTCATCCGTCTCGGCGCGTTGCGCCGAGCCACCTTCCCCTCAAGGGGAAGGCTTGCGCTTTGTTTTACTTCCCCGCGAGGGGGAAGGGTTCAAAGGTGATTCAGAATATCCTCGCAGACGGAGGAGAAGTTCCTGTTAACGTCGGCGTTGGAATAGCGCAGCACGCGCAGGCCGAGCGAGGAAAGATACTCGTCGCGCTTTTCGTCGGAGGAGGGGGCGGCGCCGTCATAATGCTGGGAGCCGTCGAGCTCGACGACGATGCGCGAGGCCGAGCAGAAAAAATCGACTATATAAGGCCCGATGACCTTCTGGCGGTTGAAGGTGACGGGGAGGGTTTTCAGAAAATCGTACCAGAGGCGGCGCTCCTGCTTCGTCATCTCCCGGCGGAGGGACTGGGCAAAGGGAGTGAGAGCGGGATTGTTCGTTTTGTTCACGGCGGGCCTCCTTTGGGAACAGGTGCGGTTTCGCTTGAGGCGATTGAACAGGGCGCTTGGCTTCCCCTTGAGGGGAAGCTGTCAGCCGCAAGGCTGACTGATGAGGTGTAGCCGCGAAGCGGCGTTACAGGATAAGGACGGGGACGAAGGACGGGGGACACCTCATCCGTCTCGGCGCGTTGCGCCGAGCCACCTTCCCCTCAAGGGGAAGGCAAGGCGCTCTGTTTTACTTCCCGCGGAGGGGGGAGGCTTTTTTCGCGCGGAGCGCGAGTACCTCACGGAAAAATGCGGAGCATTTTTCGTGAATTAGTGTTTCGGGTCTTTGCTCTCCCAGAATTCGTCCAGGCGCTTGTTGTAGGCCTCCTCCGCCTCGCGGCGGAAGGCCGCCGCGCCGTCGTACCCGAGCATGCCCATTATGCGCTCGGTGAAGGCGGGGTTCAGCGGCAGTATGGGCCCGAGAAGATACGTGCCCATGAAGTTATTGTACCTCACGCCCTCGCCCTCCTCGCCGAGGCAGAGGCCCACGCCGCGGAGAGTCTCGAAAAGCGGGGTTATGGCCGCCTCGCCCGTGAGCCGGCAATGCGAAAACTGCGAGCGAAAGCCCGTTACGTCTATATGCGGGGCGCCGGTGCCGTCGTCAAACCTTCCTATATAAAGCCCGTTGACGCGGTGGGCATAGTCGCGCACGGCCTCGAATTCAAGAAGATCCAGGCACTCAATGCTGCGCTCGCCGTCTATTATCCTCTTGCCCAGAAGCTCGAGGGCGTTGCCCGTAAAGAGGAACACGCGGCCGGAGTCTATGGCCGTCTTCACCTGCGAGCGGTGCTGCAGGAATTCCGCCGCGGCGCGCTCCTGGCCCTTCTCCGTCATGGGGCCCATATATATAAGGTCGCCCGTCATGAAGCTTTCTTCGCCCGGGTGGCTGGCGAAAAACTCGGCGCCCGCGCCGTCGAGGCAGCGCATAAGATAGCGGATGTTTCCGGTATCGCCGAAGAGAGTTGTGAGCTCGGGGGATATTATTTCGATTTTCATTTTTTCAGACCTTTCTTTCGTTTAAAAGGTTGCGGGGGAAAAGCGGAGACTCCGGTAAACCGGAGCAGTTGGCAGATTTAAACTTCCGTGGCCTTCAGGCGCTCGAAGAGAACGTCGCGCACGGCGTCGGCCTCCTGCTTGCGGTAGAGCTCGAAGAGCAGAAAAACGCTGTCGCAGCCCTGCAGGTCCATCAGGCGGGCGAGCTGGGCGGGGGAGGCGTCCGTGACCACTCGGTGCGGGTCTATGCCGGCTATGAGCATGCGCAGGCGGTAGTCCAGATGGCGGGGGCCCGCGGCCGCGACGGTGAGGATATCGTCATGCGCGAGAAACTCGAAGTCAGTATCATATATCCAGGCGATGTTCTCGCTGGAATCCTTTTCGTCGTAAACGTCGTCCAGCATCATCAGGACCGCCTTGCGGCCCGGAGTCGAGCGCACGAGATCGAAAACGCCCGAAACGGCAACGGGGTTGAGCCCCTTGGCCATGATGCAGTGGAGCTTCTTGCCGCTCTCGGTCTCGAGCTCGTCGAACCTGCTTTTGATTATGCCGACGTTGCTGATCGCTTCGGCGATGGCGCGCGGCTCAAACCCCAGCTCGCTGAGCACCGTTATGGCCGAGAGCTCGTTGTACATGTTCTGGAGGTTCGCGCCGATGAGCGGATATTTATTCACGCCGACGGTGAGGCCGCCGTCCTCCATGACGCCCGTGTACGAGCAGGCGGGGGAGCGGAAGCGGCAGGCCGTGCACTCGGCGCGGCCGATGTGGTTATAGCGCAGCTCCGTGAAGCGGAGCGGCGCGCCGCACTCGGGGCAAAGCCTTATGTCGCAGACGGTATTGCGCACGGTGCGGTAGTGCCCGCCGACGCCGAAGTAGACCCTCCGGCTGCCCGGGGCGATGGACGAGGCTATGAGATCGTCGGCGTTGAGAATGAGCACCGTCTTTGCCGGGACGGCGGAGCTGATGAAATTCGATATGTATTCCGCGTGGGCGTTTCTGTACATGCTGTCGCGGAAAATATTCGTTACGAGAAGGTAATCCGGCTCGACGTAGGGGTAGACGAGGCGGGAGCTGCGCTCATCCACCTCGAAGACGGCGGCGTCGTAATCGTCGCGGAGCTTGCCGGTGAAGGTGGTGCCGTCGATGAGAGTGGAGCAGATGCCGGCGGCGATATTCGAGCCGTAGCGGTTGCCGAGGACCTTCTTGCCGAGGCGCTCGAGGCAGTCCGCGATGAGGTTGGAGGTGGTCGTTTTGCCGTTCGTTCCCGTAACGGCGATGACGACCTCCGGGCGCGCGCAGCGGGCCATGAAGTCCGGGCAGATCGTGAGGGCGATCTTGCCGGGCAGGTAGCTGGCCTGGCGGCGCATGAGCTTGAGCGCGGCGCGGGCGGCGCGCGCGGCGATGGAGGCGATGAGGAAGCGGAGCATTTTCAATCACGCAGCTTTCTTTGGTATATAGTAAAAGGAAAGTATGGACGGGGGGAGGAGGGGCGAAGGCTCAAACAGGGCGCTTGGCTTCCCCTTGAGGGGAAGCTGTCAGCCGCAAGGCTGACTGATGAGGTGTAGCCGCGAAGCGGCGTTACAGAATAAGGACGGGGGACGAAGGACGGGGGCCACCTCATCCGTCGCTCACTTCGTTCGCGCCACCTTCCCCTCAAGGGGAAGGCTTGCGCTTTGTTTTACTTCCCCGCGGAGGGGAAGGGTTCAAAGATGATTCAGAATATCCTCGCAGACGGAGGAGAAGTTTTTATTAACGTCGGCGTTTGAATAGCGCAGCACGCGCAGGCCGAGCGAGGAAAGATACTCGTCGCGCTTTTCGTCGGAGGAGGGGGCGGCGCCGTCATAATGCTGGGAGCCGTCGAGCTCGACGACGAGGCGCGAGGACGAACAGAAAAAGTCTACTATATAAGGCCCGATGACCTTCTGGCGGTTGAAGGTGACGGGGAGGGTTTTCAGAAAATCGTACCAGAGGCGGCGCTCCTGCTTCGTCATCTCCCGGCGGAGGGACCGGGCAAAGGGAGTGAGAGCGGAAGGACGGAACGGCGGCACGGGATACTCACCTCGGATTTCAGGAGAATTAAAGGGGAGCGAAAGGCTTCCCCCTCGTGGGGAAGCTGGCGCGAACGGAGTGAGCGACTGATGAGGGGCGTGGGATTCAGCAGGCAGCATGAGTGGGAGCGACGCACGACTGCGGCTGCGGCAGAAGGAGAAACGCCCCTCATCCGACCTCGTCGGGCATTGCCCTCCTCGGCCACCTTCCCCGCGAGGGGGAAGGCAAGACGCCCTTTATTACTGCGGAGGTGACTTCGGCGCCCCTCATCCGTCTCTCCGGACTTCGTCCGTCGAGCCACCTTCCCCGCGAGGGGGAAGGCAAGGCGCTTTGGTTTTACTTCCCCGCGAGGGGGAAGGCGAGGCGCTTTGGTTTTACTTTGCTATATTTTTACTTCGCCTTATTTTTCTTTCCGCGGGAGAGGAGCTCGAAAACCAGCTTCAGCAGCCAGGAGAAAAACGCCGTTACGGGGTAGGCCAGCGCCAAAAACAGCGCGAACAGCAGCCCGACAGTCTTCCCCAGAGGCTCGAGCGAGAAGAACCACGAGAAAAACCGCAGGCACACGAACGTCATCACCGCCACGAAGATACAGAGCGCGGCGCGTATCTTCGTCATCGGCACGCAGCAGCGCGCCAGCATGATGAACCCGACCGCCAGCAGAAGCAGAGTCGCGCCCGTGGAGACGCCCGGCACCGCCGAAAACCCGAAGGTCTCGCTGTAAAGTATGAAGCCCAGCACCACCGACACCGCCGCGAGAGCGCCCGGAAGCGCGCGGCGGATTACGTTCGGCAAAAACGCGCCCCTTATCGGCGCGGAGTTCGGCTCGAGCGCGAGAACGAACGTGGGCACCGACAAAACGATGAGCGAGACGAGCGATATCTGCGAGGGCGAAATCGGATACGCGAAGCCCAGCGCGATGGAGAGAATAGTAAGGATCATCGAAAAGATATTCTTTACAAGGAAAAGCGAGGCGCTGCGCTCGATATTGTTTATCACCTGCCGCCCCTCGGCAACGACGCTCGGGAGCGAGGAAAAATCTGAATTCAAAAGCACTATGTGCGACACGCGCGAGCTTACGTCCGACCCCGAGGCCATGGCGACGCCGCAGTCGGCAGCCTTGAGGGCGAGAACGTCGTTCACGCCGTCGCCCGTCATGGCGACGGTGTGCCCCGCGGCCTTCATAGCCTTTATGAGGCGGCGCTTCTGGTCCGGCGTGACGCGCCCGAAGACCGTATACTCCTCCGCGGCGCGGCGCAGCGCGCGCTCGTTCGTGACCGTGCGCATGTCTATATACTTATCGGCGTTCGGGATGTGCGCGCGGCGGGCCACCTCGGCGACCGTGGCCGGGTTATCGCCGGATATGACCTTCACGGCCACGCCCTGCGAGGCGAACCAGTCAAACGTCGCGGGCGCGCTCTCGCGGATGGAGTTGGCGAGCGTCACGAGCCCCAGCGCCTCGTTTTCATTTACGTCACACGGGCGGCCCTCTTCGGGGAGGCCCTTGCGGGCGCACACGGCCAGCACCCTCAGCCCGCCGGCGGCGAGCTCCTGCGCGCGCGCGAGCATGGGGTGCCCCTCGGGAAGGAGCATCTCCGGCGCGCCGAGAAGCGTTGCCCCGTAAGGGAAGGCGGCCGCGCCGTACTTGACCTGGCTCGTGAACGGCACGGCGCGGAAGGCCCTGTTCTCCGCCTGCACGCCCTCGCTCTCGAGCGCGGCGCGGATGGCCGAAAGCGAGGCGTTCGCGTCCTGCTGGGCGGCGGCATAGTCCGCCAGCCGCTTCTTTAGACTGTCCACGTCGCCGCACCCCGTGGGTTCAATGGAAGAGAGCGTCATTTTTTCGTCTGTGATGGTGCCCGTCTTATCGACGCACAAAACGTCCGCCCGGGCGAGCATCTCGATGCTCGCGAGGTTGTGAACGAGCACCTTGCGGCGGGCGAGCTTCAGTACGCCCACAGTCAGCGCTAACGTAGTCAGCAGATATAACCCCTCGGGGATCATGCCGACGAGCGCGCCGACGGTGGTGACGACGGCGTCAGTCTTTTCAAGGCCGATGACGCGCGTCTGGTTGAGGTAGAGAAGTATCGCCACGGGGATGAGCACGATGCCGACCACCTGCACGAGGCGGGAGAGGGAGATCATCATCTGCCCGCGGGACATCTTGCCCGCGGCCTTGGCTTCGTTCGTGAGCTTGGAGGCGAAGCTCTCGGCGCCCACGGCTGTGAGCCGCGCGCGCACCTCGCCCGTTACGACGAAGCTGCCGGAAATGAGCTGGTCGCCGGGGTTTTTCTCAACGTCGTCCGCTTCGCCGGTGACGAGCGCCTCGTTCAGGTGCGCCGCGCCCGTGAGGACGACGCCGTCCGCGCAGATCTGCTCGCCGGAACTGAAAATTACTATATCGTCCCGCACGAGCTCGGAGGCGGGCAGCTCTATTATCTGCCCCGAGCGCACGGCGCGGCAGCGCGGGACCATGAGCAGATGCAGGCGGTCGAGCGCTTTTTTGGAGCGGATCTCCTGCACGACGCCGATGACGAGATTGACGATGACGACGAAGAGGAACGTCAGCTCCCGGAAGCGGCCGACGGCTATGACCACCGCGCCGAGGATGGCGAAGATGAGGTTGAAGTACGTGAGCGTATGCTCGCGGATTATTCTCCCGTTGCTCTTTACGGGCGGCTCGGCGGGCTTGTTGCCGTAGCCGGCGTCGAGCCGGGCGCGGGCCTCGGCGGCTGTGAGGCCGAAATCGGGCTCGGCCTCGATGACCTGTATATAGCGGCGCTGCGGAAGGGAGGCTTCCGGCGCTTTTTTCTTTTTAAAAAGGCTTGCGGGCATGATGCACCTCGCTGCTGACGATAGATTTCCACATTAACTTATATAGTATAACACAGGATGGAGAGTTTTGCACCGGGAATTTGGAATATATTTTTTCGGGGGGGGGAAAGTGGGAACTGAAGACTGAAGACTTAAGAATGAAGAATGAAGAATTGCCCTGCGGGGGACGGGGGACCCCTCATCAGTCTCGCTGCTCCGCAGCTCGACAGCTGTCTCGCTGCGGCTCGGTCACGCCGCGGCTCTGACATGCCACTGGCATGTCATTCACTCCCGCGGCGTCGCTTCGCTACCCCCGAGGGGGAAGCCAAGAACGCTCTTTTAAAGGCGAAGCGCCGCACCCCCTTGCCTTCCCCTCGGGGGGAAGGTGGCCGAGGCCGAAGGCCGAGGTCGGATGAGGGGGCGGCAAGGGCGCTTTATTTTCCCGCGGGGGCGTGATATAATCGGCGCGGGAAAAACACGCGCGGAAAGGAGCACGCGATGAAAAAATACGTCTGCGGAGCGGCGGCGGGGATACTCGTTATCGCCGCGCTGGTCCTGAAATTCGCCCTCGTCGGCTACGGCTTTTCCGCCCTCGTCCTTCTCGGCGCGGCGGCGGTGATAATAATAATGTGCGCGCTCACGGAGAGAGCGAAAAAGTCAAAAGCGGCAAGGGTTTGCGCCCGCGTTCTGGCGATCGTCATCGCGGCGGGGATATGCGTTTTCGGCATCTCTGAAGGCTTCGTCATAAAAAACGCGAGGACGGACGAGAGGGCCTTCGGCATGAAATACGTCGTCGTTCTCGGCGCGGGGGTGAACGGCACCGAGCCCTCGCTCTCGCTGCGCAACCGCCTCGAGGCCGCGCTCGACTTCCTCGAAAAAGCGCCGGATGCCGCGGCGGTACTCAGCGGCGGGCAGGGCCCCGGCGAAGAGATAACAGAGGCCGAGTGCATGCGGCGCTGGCTCGTCTCGCGCGGCGTTTCGCCCGAGCGGCTGATACTTGAGCCGCTGGCCGCGAGCACGCGGGAGAATATCGAATTCTCGCTCGCGCTCATCGAGCAGCGGGAGGGGGAGCCGCCCGCGGAGATAGCGATAATTTCCAGCGAATACCATCTTCTCAGAGCGAAGATGCAGGCGAAAAAGCTCGGCGTTTCCGACTGCGCGGGAGTCGCCGCGAGGACGACGCTGCCGGTTTTGCGGGTAAACTACTTTATACGCGAAGGTTTTGGAGCGGTGTACGAATATCTGCGGTAAAAGGCGGGCGCTTGGCTTCCCCTTGAGGGGAAGCTGTCAGCCGCAAGGCTGACTGATGAGGTGGACTCTCGTCCCGCCCGCAGGCGACAAAAAGAATAACGCCCGCTGCGGCGGGCTACACCTCATCCGTCCCGGCGTCCTGGCGTCCGCCGGTCCACCTTCCCCTCAAGGGGAAGGCTTTCGCTCTGTTTTACTTCCCCACGGAGGGGGAAGGCTCGTCGCCGCTGCGCGGCTCCTCCGGGCGAAAAGCTTCCCCGCGAGGGGGAAGCCTTTCGCGGGCGGGGGCAAGGGGCAGGCGCTTTCGTGCCCCCGGCGCTCTTGCAAAACGGCGGAGGGTGCGGTATAATCTAACCGCCGATCGCGGCTATTTCCAGGGAAAGGGGAGCATGAACGTGTCAGTTCTCAGCATTCTCGCGCTTATCCTTTTCGTGCTTTTCGGCATCAGGCTTTGAGCCCCGCGCAGGCGGCATCAAACTGAAAGAAGAGTGATCTTATGCATTTCGTCATCTCGCTCGTCCTCGGCGTCGTCGCCGGCTGGCTCGCCGGGAAGATTATGAACTTCGAGAAGAACATCATCGTAAACCTCATCCTCGGCCTTCTGGGCGGCGCGCTCGGCGGCTGGCTCGGCGGCCTTTTCGGCATCAGCGGCGGCTGGATAATAGGCCTCGCGCTCTCCGTAATAGGCGCGTGCATCCTCATATTCCTCTACCGCCTGATATTCGGCAGGAAGTAAGACAGGCACAACCGGCAAAAGGAGAAAAATGACCTTCGAGGAAATCAAAAACGACCCCGTTATAAACACCTACATCCGCCAGGCGGACCGCTCGCTCTCCGCCCTCGGCTTCACGGAGCACAGCTTCGCGCACGTGACGCTCGTGGCCGAAAAGGCGGGCTACATCCTGCAGACGCTCGGATACGACGAGCGCACCGTGGAGCTGGCAAAAATTGCCGGCTATCTGCACGACATCGGCAACCTCGTAAACCGGCAGGACCACAGCCAGTCCGGCGCGATAATCGCCTTCCGCATACTCGACCACCTGCGCTTCCCGCCGGAGGAGATAGGCGAGATAGTGACGGCCATCGGCAACCACGACGAGGGGACGGGCGTGCCCGTTAGCCCGCTCGCCGCGGCGCTGATCCTCGCCGACAAGAGCGACGTGCGCCGCAACCGCGTGCGCAACCAGGACAAGGCCTCGTTCGACATCCACGACCGCGTGAACTACTCCGTAAAAAAAGCGGAGATGAAGATAAACGAGGCGCGCACGGCGATAACGCTGCGGCTCTCCGTAGACACGCGCTACGGCTCCGTGATGGACTATTTCGAGATATTTCTGCAGCGCATGATCCTCTGCCGCAAGGCGGCGGAGAAGCTCGGGCTGCAGTTCCGGCTGACGATAAACGGCCAGCAGCTGATTTGACATAAGCGCGCGGCAGGGGCTCCGGCCCCTGCTTTTTTTGCGACGCGGGGGACGGGGGCTAAAACAGGGCGCTTGGCTTCCCCCTCGGGGGTAGCGAAGCGACGCCGCGGGAGTGAATGACATGCCGGTGGCATGTCAGAGCCGCGGCGTGACCGAGCCGCAGCGAGACAGCTGTCAGCCGCAAGGCTGACTGATGAGGTGGACTTTCGTCCTTCGTCCCGCCCGCAGGCGGCAAAAAAAATAACGCCCGCTGCGGCGGGCTACACCTCATCCGTCGCTCACTTCGTTCGCGCCACCTTCCCCTCAAGGGGAAGGCAAGGGGGGTGCGGCGCTTCGCCTGAAACAGGGCGAAAGGCTTCCCCTTGAGGGGAAGCTGTCAGCCGCAAGGCTGACTGATGAGGTGGACTTTCGTCCTTCGTCCCGCCCGCAGGCGACAAATGGGGAGTAACGCCCGCTGCGGCGGGCTACACCTCATCCGTCCCGGCGTCCTGGCGTCCGCCGGTCCACCTTCCCCTCAAGGGGAAGGCAAGGGGGGCGCGGGGGAAGGCAAGAGGGTGCTATTGCAAATCACGGCGGGGCGGTGGTATAATGCGCTCAAGACAATAACCAAAAACGGAGGGATTCCGATGAAAAAGCTTATCGCTCTGCTGCTCGCGCTGGCCATGCTCCTCGCGCTCGCCGCGGGCTGTACGGTGAACGTCGGCTCGGAGAAAACGGAAGAAAAGACCGAAAAGACCGAGCAGACTTCCAAAACCAAGGATAAAGACAAGGACGACGAGGACGAGGACGGCGACGAGGACGGCGACGAAAAGTCCGGAAAGTCCGGCGGCTCGCTCGCGGGCCTCTTCGGCCTCGGGAAAAAAGACCCCGACCAGCCGCTCGACGGCCCCGGAAGCGTCAACGAGCCGGCAGAGCCGGGCACGGGAACCGTCACCGAGCCCGGCACGGGAACCGTGACCGAGCCGACGGAGCCGACAGAGCCGGCCGAGCCGGGAACAGCCGGCACCGGCACAGCCGTCACTCCCGCCGGGCCCGAGCTGCCCGACCCCTTTGGCGAGAGAATAGCCTACGAAATCCTCGACGTCGAGCTCGAGGGCCAGACCCTGCTCGAGGCCGCGGAGGATTTCGGCGCCGGCTCGTGGCTCTACGCCTTCTACGCCGGCGGCTACGGCATCGAGCCCTCCGAAAACCCGGAGCGCACGAAGAACGTCGGCTACGATACGTGGCTCCAATACTACGCCCCCTACAGCGCCGCCGAATACTGCGGCTGGGGCCAGGCCTGGCTGCAGGCCGAGTACTGGCTCGAGCCCTACCCGAGCTTCGTGAACGCCACGGCCTCCTCCGAGCTCGATGAGAAGAACCTCGGGCTCGACCACAGCGCAAAGATGGTCTACGACGGCACGCTCGAAAACGCCTGGTGCGAGGGCGTGGACGGCTGCGGCGAGGGCGAGTGCGTGACCGTGGAGTTCGACGACAGGTACGTCGTGCGCGCCATAGAGATATACGCCGGCTACCACAAGAGCGAGGAGCTCTACTATAAGAATTCCCGCCCGAGAGAGATAATGCTCGTTTTCGACGGGCCGGACGGCATCGAGACCGAGACCCATGAGCTGAGCGACGTTTTCTCCTCGCAGTTCATCGTCTTTGAACGGCTCCACTACTGCACGAGCATAACCATCTTCGTCCAGAGCGTGTACCGCGGCACGACCTACGACGACACGCTCATTTCGGAGCTCTACGTTTACTGATGCGCGCGAGGCTGATCTGCGCGCTGCTCGCCGCCGCGTTCCTGCTCGCGTTCGCGGCGGGCTGCAGCGTGAATTTAGAGGAAAAAAGGAATATTAAGGAAGCGGGAACCGAGGCCGTTTCGGCCTCTCCCGAGCCGCCGGAGGCGGCGGAGGAGAGGAAGAGCGAAGCGGCGGAGGAGGAGAAGGACAGCGCGGAAAAAGCCGTCTCCGAGACGGCGGAGGCCGAGGGAGGCGCCGCTCAGCAGCCGGGCGAAGAGCCGGCAGCCGAGGCGGATCAAAACGCGGCGCAGGCGGGTGAACTGCCGGAAGGCGCGGCGGATAAAACGCCGCCCGTGATAACACCGCCGCCGGTCATCCACGCGGACGGGACCGTTGACGGCGCCGCGGAAGATATTGCAGAGCAGTCGGGTGAAGTGTCGGGTAGACCGTCGGAAGCCGAGGGAGCAGAAGAGCCGGGTAGTCCACCGGCAGCCGAGCCGGAACAAAAACCGCAGGACGCCGATTTCGTGCGCGTGAAGGACTATATCCCCGATATCGAGGTGCTTCTGATGTACGCGACGGACGGCAATTTCACCGGCCGGGTCATCTACGATTTCACAGAGGCGTACCTTCGCTACGGGACTGTGAAAAAGCTCGCCGGGGCGCAGGAAGTCTTGAAGGAGAAGGGTTTCAGGCTCCTTATATGGGACGCGTTCCGCCCCGTTTCGGCGCAGTTCACGCTCTGGGCCGTCTGCCCGGACTCCACCTACGTGGCCAATCCCAACACGGGGTATTCGTCGCACAGCCGCGGCAACACCGTGGACGTGACCGTCGTCACGATGGACGGCGGCGAGGTCGAGATGCCCACGGGGTTCGACGATTTTTCCGCCCTCGCGGACAGGAATTATTCCGACTGCACCGAGACCGCCGCGGCAAACGCCCGCATGCTCGAGAACGTCATGACCGCCGCGGGCTTCAAGCCGTATTCGGGCGAGTGGTGGCATTTTTCGGACAACGTCAGCTACGGCGTGGAGCAGTCCTTCGAGCCGCCGAAAGGATGAATAATCACGAAAATGCTTGTGCATTTTCCGTGAGTTGCTCTCGCTTATCGCGCGGGACATCCGTCCCGCTTGGTCGGCGAGAGAGCTCGCCCTCAGGCGAGCTTTGCAGGTGTTTTTGCCCCGGCAAACCCGCGGCAAAAACGGATTTGAGGCTTTTTCGCGCGGCGCGAATAATACAATATTGAGAATATTTGGAATAGAAAACCGCCCTGCCGGGAAGCCCGGCCGGGCGGTTTTTGCGTATGGGTGGAAGTGCGGCGCTTCGCCTTAAACAGGGCGAAAGGCTTCCCCTTGAGGGGAAGCTGTCAGCCGCAAGGCTGACTGATGAGGTGGACTCTCGTCCTTCGTCCCGCCCGCAGGCGGCAAATGGGGGATAACGCCCGCTGCGGCGGGCTACACCTCATCCGTCCCGGCGTCCTGGCGTCCGCCGGTCCACCTTCCCCTCAAGGGGAAGGCAGGACGCTCTTTATTACTGCGGCAGAAGGAATTACGCCCCTCATCTCGTCGTCGCGGATTTCGCTGAGTCTCGCTTCCGCGCAAGCGCGAAAGCTCGCGCGCTCCATCGCTCCTCCTCTCCCCACGAAAACCGCTTTGCTGGGTTTCCGCGGGGGCCCCATTTGCCCTCCTCGGCCACCTCTGGCCCACCGTCGTGTCAGCCGGTTTCCGTCCGCCTTCGCGGCCGAAAACCGGGACACTTCCTCGAAATCAGCTCGCTGCATCCGCCACCGGCGGCGCTTCGCTGATTTCCCCCGAGGGGGAAGGCTCGTCGCCGCTGCGCGGCTCCTCCGGACGCTTCCCGTCCCTCGTCCCCCGCAGGGCTCGGCTTCCCCTTGAGGGTAGCGAAGCGACGCCGCGGGAGTGAATGACATGCCAGTGGCATGTCAGAGCCGCGGCGTGACCGAGCCGCAGCGAGACAGCTGTCAGCCGCAAGGCTGACTGATGAGGTGGACTCTCGTCCTTCGTCCCGCCCGCAGGCGACAAATGGGGAGTAACGCCCGCTGCGGCGGGCTACACCTCATCCGTCGCTCACTTCGTTCGCGCCACCTCTTGCCCACCGTCGTGTCAGCCGGTTTCCGTCCGCCTGCGCGGCCGAAAACCGGGACACTTCCTCGAAATCAGCTCGCTGCATCCGCCACTGGCGGCGCTTCGCTGATTTCCCCTCAAGGGGAAGGCAAGGGGTGCGGGGAAGGCTCGTCGCCGCTGCGCGGCTCCTCCGGCGCGCTTCGCATCGCAGAGTTCGCGGGGGCGTTTTTCACTCGAAAAAGTCGCCGTGGCGGATGAGCCGCCCCGGCTCCGCGACGAGAAACTGCGCGTCCCACCGGCCGGTGAGCAGCTTCTCCAGCAGGCGCAGCGAGCCGGGCACGTAGTCGAGCGCGGCGCCGATGAGATCCGCCTCGCGCTGCGCCGCCTCAACGTACTCCTCCGAGTAGCAGTCGGTGAGGCCGGTGTCGATAATGTCCATATTATGGTAGCCGTCCGTCATCATGTGAAAGACGAAGTCGGGGTCGAGACTCCCGAAGTCGGCTTCGAGCGCGGACTTGCCCGAGCGCAGCAGGCCCAGCGCCGAAAAATCGGCCGGGTCGCGCTCGTAAATATACAGGTGCCAGGGCTCCTTGCGGTTGGGGCGGTATTCGTCATCCGTATGCAGGAGAAGGGATACGCAGTCGTCCGTGCGCGGGATGACCACGCGGCGCGAGAGCGTCACGTGGTCCCACGCGCCGCCGCAGAAGCCCATCGCCACGAGCACGGTATCGACCTCGGCGGGCAGGGCGTCCACCGCCCGGACGAGGCGATTTTTCATGTCGGACGGCTCGAAATGGTAGATTCTGTCTACTGTTACAACAGGGAAATTCGTGCCGCAGCGCGCCTGCGCGGCCTGCACGAAGGGCTCCAGCGCGGAGCAGCAGAGAACGACGGAGCTCATGGCTCACCTCCGGGGGCAAGTATCGGGGAACTTAAGACTGAAGACTTAAGAATGAAGAATGAATAATAATGACGGGGGACGGGGGACGCCTAAACAGGGCGAAAGGCTTCCCCCTCCGTGGGTAGCGAAGCGACGCCGCGGGAGTGAATGACATGCCGGTGGCATGTCAGAGCCGCGGCGTGACCGAGCCGCAGCGAGACAGCTGTCATGAGCGAAGCGAATGACTGATGAGGGGAGCTGCAAGTTTGCTTGCAGCGGGGTAGAGGGCCGCGAATTACTGCGGCAGAAGGAATTACGCCCCTCATCCGACCTCGGCCTTACGGCCTCGGCCACCTTCCCCCGAGGGGGAAGGCAAGGGGGTGCGGGGAAGGCAAGAGGGCGCGGGGGAAGGCTCGTCGCCGCTGCGCGGCTCCTCCGGTGGCGCTTTGCCTCGCAGAGTTCGCGCCCGCGGGCGCGAAGATGATCAATTCGTTTTTGCCGCGGGTTTGCCGCGGCATCGTCGTCGCGGATTTCGCTGAGTCTCGCTTCCGCGCAGGCGCGAAAGCTCGCGCGCTCCATCGCTCCTCCTCTCCACGCGAAAACCGCTTTGCTGGGTTTCCGCGTGGTTTTGGAAAACGATTTTTTGCGCGAGCGCGATAAGCGAGAGTAATTCACGGCGAAACGCTTGCGTTTCGCGTGATTCAGTAGTTTTCCCAGTGTATCCTTTCTGGCTCGAAGCGGTCGACCCACTCGTTCTTCTTCTCCGTGTGGCCCACGGCGATGGCGCAGAAAACGTCGTACCCCTCGGGCAGGTCGAACATCGCGTTCATCTTCTCGAGCCGGTCCGGCATGTGGCACACGCCCAGCCAGCAGGCCCCGAGGCCCATTTCCGCCGCGCGCAGGAGGATATTTTCGGCGCAGGCGCCCAGATCCTGCGGCCAGGAGCCGCCGTTGGCGCGGTTTTTGTCGGCCAGGAGCACGAGCACGCACGGCGCGTACACCGACATATGCATCGTGTCGGCCACGGCGCCTATCGCCTCGCGCTTGGCCTTGTCCTTGACCACGATGAACTCCCACGGGCGGTAGTTCCGCGCGCTCGGCGCGTGCATCCCGGCGCGCAGAAGCTCGACGATGTCTTCCTTCGAGAGCGGCTCGTCCGTATAGCGGCGGATCGAGCGGCGGGTATAGATGGCGGATTCGGGCATAAAATCACTCCTTATTTTATTCACGATAAATGCCTGTCGGCATTTATCCGTGAGGAAATTCGCCGCGAATTCATTCGCGGCGAGTTGCTCTCGCTTATCGCGCTCACTTCGCTCGCTTGCTCGGCGAGAGAGCTCGCCCTCAGGCGAGCTTTGCAGGTGTTTTTGCCCCGGCGAACCCCGGGGCAAAAACGGATCGGAGTTTTTTCGCGGCCCCGCCGCGAACTCTGCGAGGCGGGCCGGCAAGGGCGCGGGGCAAGAGCCTTACGCCTGCGGGGGGATAACGCCCGCTGCGGCGGGCTACACCTCATCTCGTCGTCGCGGATTTCGCTGAGTCTCGCTTCCGCGCAAGCGCGAAAGCTCGCGCGCTCCATCGCTCCTCCTCTCCCCACGGAAACC
>Ga0208297_1001745_pt1 | contig 16922 bp, 15 predicted proteins | sample LMS_cellobiose_e_FD_187367 | JGI IMG/M metagenome (GOLD analysis project Ga0208297, IMG submission 187367) | Rumen-fistulated moose microbial communities from Alaska, USA - LMS_cellobiose_enrichment (SPAdes) (version 2) | ecosystem: Host-associated > Mammals > Digestive system > Stomach > Rumen... | reverse complement strand
GATCCTGAACGGCGGGGACAGGCCGATCACCATTGACGACATCCTGCTGGACGAGATCGAAGGACACTTTGAGGCCGCCATATCCGGCCATTCGCCGTGTTCGTCTTTGGTTGCGGACGCTCCACCAAAACACAGGGCCACCCGTATGGGTGGCCCTGTGTTTTGCTGTGGTCTGGCGGGAGTCGAAGTTTATCCCCCCTTGCGGGGGAAATCCCTTCAGGTCCACCAAAACAGCAAAATCCGAACCTTGTCCCGATTGGGGCAGCGTTCGGATTTGCTGTTTATCTGGAACAGTAGCAGGAAAGCCCGATACTCACAATGATGTGGGTATCGGACTTTCGACGTTCAAAAACCGTCGAAGGTGTTTCAAGGGAAAACATTATCTCCGATAAGCTAAAGCCTATTTAGCAGTTCAAGTCCTTCACCATTGCTCTTCCATTCAAGACTTTATAGCCAAACTTCTCATACAAAGCGTGTGCGTCTCTTGTAATCAGTATTCCCCGTAGTCCGCTATATACGGGCAATGATTCAATGTATGATATAAGTGCTGTACCTAAGCCTTTGTGCTGATATTCTGCATCAATAATTACATCGCTTAGATAATACATTGTAGCATAATCGCTAATAACTCTGGCAAAACCAATGAGTTTCTTTTCATCTTCATGATAGATGCCGAAACACGAAGAATTTTGGAGGGACTTTTCAATCTGTTCAATAGGCCGTTTATCTGCCCAATATGTCATTCGCAGAAGCCTAACTATTTCTTCTATCCGCATTTTTTCTGCACCGTCAACAATCGAATAAGGTGCTGACATTTCGTTTACGCCTCCCCCAATTCTGATTAATTGCTGACTCCATTATAACAGAAAGTCGTCAAATAGCAACCTCCTTGCGCGCCCAATCTGGCGCGTAATTTTTTTGCCATAACCGTGATAAGGATTTTCAAACCGCATATTACAAGCCAGACCAATGATAAGGAGGTAAAGCGCAGAAAGAGGTAAAGCCACGGCTAAAGGAGGTAAACGGCGGCGGGAGGCGGACGCGCGGAGCGCGTCCGCCGAGCGCCGCGGCGACGGTCGAGCGAGCGGCGAAGCCGCGAGCGAGACAGTCGCCAAGCGAGGCAGAAGTGCGATAGGACAAGCTCAGTCGCCCGGATGCCTCATTGCAGGAACCGTCGTCACAAGGCGTCGCGTCAGCCGGAGCGCAGAGCGCAGAGGCTGACCGCACCGAACGCGAAGCCCAGGCGGGCAGAGCGGAGGTGCTTTGCGACGCCGCAGTGCGACGGCGCGGGGAGGAAGCGCCGCATGCGGCGCTGACGAACCGCGAAACCTTTCCCGCCGATGCGGGTTATTTCAACGCGATAAGCGGGGAAATAACCAGTTATCGGCGGCCGGCATGGACGGCACCATGTAAATAAAGTCGTATTTCTTAACATGCCCGCGAGGGCTGGGGCTGGTGTCCTACCACCAAAAATACTGTTTTCGGAGGATAAATCAATGGGCCATCGAAAGAGTATCGTAAGATTGGGCATGGAGGAATACGACAGCATGGCGGCATTCGGACAGAGCAAGCACGAGGACAAGCGCGCCAACGGCAACAAGCCCATGCGGGACAAGATATACAGCTATCAGACCATGCGAAACTACAAGCAAAACGGCATCCGCTTTTTGAAATGGGCGCGGTCGGAATACCACTGCAAAACCTTGGAAGAAGCGCGTTCCCATGCGGCGGAATACTTGCAGCGCGGCATTGACGCTCACAAGAGCGCGTGGACGGTACGCGCGGATGCCGCTGCGCTTGCCAAGCTCTACCACTGCGGCACGCGGGATTTTGGCGTAGACCTGCCCTCACGCAATCGCGTTGATGTAACGCAGCACCGCACCGGCGCGGCAAAGGGGCATTTCAGCGGCAAGGACGGCGCCGACCCCGAGCTGGTTGTGTATAAAAAGAGGTAGTCCGCTGCAAAGCCGACGCCCCCGGGCTATGGCCCGGGGGCGTTTCTCTGTTCTGTTCGCTCAGATGCGGGCCACGCCGGTGGCCCGGGCCGCCTCGGCCACCGCCGCGGCCACGGCGGGACCCACCCGCGGGTCAAAGGCCTTGGGGATGATGTAGTCGGCGCACAGCTCCTCGTCGGAGATCAGCCCCGCCAGCGCGTGGGCGGCGGCCATCTTCATCTCCTCGTTGATGTCGCTGGCCCGGACGTCGAAGGTGCCCCGGAAGATACCGGGGAAGGCCAGCACATTGTTGATCTGATTGGGATAGTCGCTGCGGCCCGTGGAGATCACCGCCGCGCCGCCGGCGCGGGCGTCGTCGGGGAAGATCTCCGGGGTGGGGTTGGCGCAGGCAAAGATGATGGGGTCCTTGGCCATGGTCTTCACCATCTCCGTGGTGACGGTCCCCGGCGCGCTGACGCCGATGAACACGTCGGCTCCCACCAGCGCGTCGGCCAGGGTGCCCGGCTTGCGCTCCAGGTTGGTGACCTGGGCCATCTCCTCCTTGATCCAGTTGAGGCCCTCCCGGCCGGCGTAGATAGCGCCCTTGCGGTCGCACATGGTCACGTGGCGGAAGCCTGCGCTCAGCAGCAGCTTCACGATGGAGATGGCCGCCGCACCGGCGCCGGAGGTGACGATCCTCACGTCCTCCTTCTTCTTGCCAACCACCTTCAGCGCGTTGGTCAGGCCCGCCAGCGTGATGACGGCGGTGCCGTGCTGGTCGTCGTGGAAGATGGGGATATCGCACTTCTCCTTCAGCTTCCGCTCGATCTCAAAGCAGCGGGGAGCGGAGATGTCCTCCAGATTGATGCCGCCGAAGGAGCCGGAGATGTTGTACACCGTCTCCACGAACTCGTCCACGTTCTTGGTTTTCACGCAGAGGGGGAAGGCGTCCACCCCGCCGAAGGACTTGAACAGCACGCACTTGCCCTCCATGACCGGCATGCCGGCCTCGGGGCCGATATCGCCCAGGCCCAGGACGGCGGTGCCGTCGGTGATGACGGCGCACAGGTTGTGGCGCCGGGTCAGCTCGTAGCTCTTGTCGATGTCCTTCTGGATCTCCAGGCAGGGCTGGGCCACGCCGGGGGTATAGGCCAGGGACAGGTCCTCCTTCGTCTTCACCGGCACCGTGGCGATGACCTCGATCTTCCCCTTCCACTCCTCATGCAGCCGCAGGGATTCCTTCGCGTAATCCATTCTCTCTTCCTCCCTATCGTAGAATTGGTTACAGTCCCGCCGGGCGGGAACGTTCGCTCTTTTGCTATGATACCACATTCCGTGCCAAATGCCTATCTTTTTCTCAAAATCCGCCGCACTTTTTCCCGAAGCTGCGTTCTCCCCCATCGGCGGCCAAACGTCCCCGCACGGCGCACACTTTGGAAAATAGTTTCCGTACATCATTGACAAATGCCGGCAAAAACGGTAGGATTTATTTGTATAAAGTACCCACGAAACGACCCGATCTCATCAAGAATACTGGATAGGGGGATATGCCACATGAAAGAATGGATGGACGCCATCGTCAAGCCCGCCGCGGGCCCCGGTCTGGAGCTGCGGCAGGTGCCGGTACCGGTCCCCGGTCCCGGCGAGGTCCTCATCAAGATCCACAAGACCGCCATCTGCGGCACGGACGTGCACATCTACAACTGGGACCCCTGGGCCGCCGAGCACATCACCCACCCGCCCATGACCATCGGCCACGAGTACGTGGGTGAGATCGCCGCCATGGGCGAGGGCGTCACGGGGCTGACCCTGGGCCAGCGGGTCTCCGGCGAGGGACACATCACCTGCCACCGCTGCCGCAACTGCCACACCGGCAACATCCAGTGGTGCAAGAACACCACCAGCGTGGGCGTGGACCGGGACGGCGCCTTCGCCGAATACGTCTGCATTCCCCAGACCAACGTGATCCCCATCTCCGAGGATCTGGACGAGGACGTGGTGGCCTTCTTTGACGCCTTCGGCAACGCCACCCACACCGCCCTCATGTGGGATCTGGTGGGCGAGGACGTGCTGATCACCGGCGCCGGCCCCATCGGCATCATCGCCTCCGGCATCTGCAAGTATGCCGGCGCCCGCCGGGTCATCATCACCGACCTGAACGACTACCGCCTGGATCTGGCCCGGAGGATGGGCGTAGACTACGCCGTCAACACCGGCCGGGAGGACCTGCGGGAGGTCATGACCAGGGCCGGCCTGGTGGAGGGCTTCGACGTGGGCCTGGAGATGTCCGGCAGCGCCGCCGCCTTCCGCCAGATGTGCTCCGTCATGCGCAACGGCGGCAAGATCTCCCTGCTGGGCCTGGGCAAGCCCATGGTGGAGGTGCCCATGAACGACATCATCTGCAAGGGTCTGACCCTCCAGGGCATCTACGGCCGGAAGATGGACAACTGGCACCAGATGAGCTACATGGTCCAGGGCGGCCTGGATCTTTCCCCCGTGATCACCCACCGCTTCCACTACACCGAGTTTGAAAAGGGCTTCGCCGCCATGAACAGCGGCATGTCCGGCAAGGTCATTCTGGACTGGACGAAATAAGAAGGAGGAGCTTTGACTATGAAAACCGCGCTGACAATGTTCGAAAATGAGCTGCAGGCCATCCGGGACGCCGGCACCTGGCGCCACGAGCGCATCATCACCACCCCCCAGCGCTCCCGCATCGACACCACCGAGAAGCCCGCCGTGGTCAACATGTGCGCCAACAACTACCTGGGCCTCTCCAACAACCTCGAGCTGATCGCCGCCGCCAAGCAGAGCTATGACCGCTGGGGCTTCGGCCTCAGCTCCGTCCGCTTCATCTGCGGCACCCAGCAGATCCACAAGGAGCTGGAGCGGAAGATCGCCGACTTCGCCGGCACCGACGACGCCATCCTCTACTCCTCCTGCTTCGACGCCAACGGCGGCCTCTTTGAGACCCTGCTGGGGCCGGACGACGCCGTCATCTCCGACGAGCTGAACCACGCCTCCATCATCGACGGCGTCCGGCTGTGCAAGGCCCACCGCTATCTCTACAAGAACAACAACATGGAGGATCTGCGCGCCCAGTTGGAGGCTGCCCGGGCCGCCGGCTGTCAGAAGATCATCATCGCCACCGACGGCGTGTTCTCCATGGACGGCTATATCGCCAACCTGAAGGCCATCTGCGACCTGGCCGATGAGTTCGACGCCCTGACCATGGTGGACGACAGCCACGCCGTGGGCTTCATGGGTGAGCACGGCCGGGGCACCGCCGAGTACTGCGGCGTCATGGGCCGGGTGGACATCATCACAGGCACCTTCGGCAAGGCCATGGGCGGTGCCTCCGGCGGCTACACCGCCTCCCGGCAGCCCATCGTGGACCTGCTGCGCCAGCGGAGCCGCCCGTATCTCTTCTCCAACACCCTGGCCCCGGCCATCTGCGCCGCCACGCTGAAGACCATCGAGATGCTGGAGGAGTCCACCGCCCTGCGGGACAAGGTCCACGAGAACGCCCGGTACTTCCGCGCCGAGATGGAGAAGCTGGGCTTCGACCTGCTGCCCGGCGAGCACCCCATCGTCCCCGTGATGCTGTACGATCCCCGGGTGGCCCAGGAGTTCGCCCGCCGCATGCTGGAGAAGGGCGTCTACGTGGTGGGCTTCTGCTATCCCGTGGTGCCCAAGGGTAAGGACCGCATCCGCACCCAGATCTCCGCCGGCCACACCAAGGAGGACCTGGACTTCGCTGTCAAGTGCTTCGCCGAGGTCAAGGCGGAGATGGGGCTATAAGCTCGCAGAAAAAGCTTCGCAATTTCTGCGAATAAGTTTACAGACCGCGCCGTGCACTCGCCTTGCTCGCACACTGCGCGGTCTGAGAAGTGTTTTCTCTGACGCACATGTCGTCAGAAAAAACGATCTCATATCTTCCGCCGCTGCGGCGGCGGAAATCTGCGAGGCCGCTGTGCCTCACCCGTGAAAAAAGAGGAGCGGTTTTCCAAATAGAGGCCGCTTCTCTTTTTCTATTTCCGAAAATAGTATAAAATATTTTAATTCTACTATTGACAATCTCGTTCTAATAGTGTATTGTGTATAGCAGGAGGTGACCCTGATGAAAAGAACTCTCTCGATCTGCCCCGCCTGCGGCCACGATCTGCAAATCACCACTCTCTCCTGTGCAGAGTGCGGCCTGGAGCTGCGAAACGCGTTTCCGATCAGCCCGTTTGATCGGCTTTCCCCGGATGACTACGATTTTTTGCTGGCCTTTTTGCAGAGCCGGGGAAATCTGGGCGTCGTTCAGCAGAAGCTGGATCTGTCTTATCCCGCCGCAAGAAAACGGCTGGATGCGCTGTTGGCAGCACTGGAGCTGACAGAGCAGGAACAAGGACCCGTTAAGGAGGATTTTCAAATGACTTATCCCGTGAACAAAAACAGCACAAAAGCATCTGACATCATCCGAAACAAGCTGTATGAGAACGGCGGCCGCGTGATTGTCCACACCCTCCGCGGCCTTCCCTGCTCCATTCGCGCCGCCGCCGACGGACGCACCTTCATCTGCGACAAGCTCCCGCTCTCCGCCAATTACCGTTACGAGGTCTTCGACGTGATCGTGGATCTGCTGCTGTCCCAGGGCGGGCGTGCCAGAAAGGGCAACGGTCGAAATTATAAGCTGGGCGAGCCGGACTGCGACGAAACCACCGTGGTGGGCGCTATCGCATATCGGTATGCCAAGGCAAAAACCGGTGCCTCCGTCTTCGATCCTGTTTTTGCGCTGGCCGCCGTTCTGGAATGGGCGGGGATCGCTTCAAACGAGCGCGGAGAACTTGTCCTGACGCCCGGTTATCTGAGCCGGCTTTGATCTTCACGCCATGCTGCTGCATATCATTGCTTCCCTTTTGGGCCTGGATCGCTCCGATTCCGAAAAGTCGCTGCAAAAGGACCGGGCTGACTATGATCGATGGGTCGCTGCAGAGGAGGACGCGGAAGAGGACGATTGACTTTGCGGGGAATCTCCCGGTTGAATAATCCCTTCATAAACGATATAATGAATCAAACCACCCACAGGAGGAACGACATATGACTTTGGAAGAAGCGCGGGCCGCGCTGAAGGCCCTGCAGGAGAAGACGGCCGCCTACGGCCACGCGCTGGCCCTGCTGTACTATGACGGCGTCACCACCGCCCCCCGGGGCACCGCCGCCAACCGGGGCCAGACCATGGGCATCTTCAGCGAGGAGCTCTACAAGCTCACCACCGGGGAAGAGACCGTGGCTCTGCTGGAGTATCTGGACGAGCACAAGGCGGAGCTGGACGAGAAGGAGCGGCGGATCGTCTTCCTGCTGCTCAAGGACATCCGCCAGATGCAGAAGATCCCCATGGACGAGTACATCGCCCACGAGAAAATGATCGTGGAGGCGGAGGACGCCTGGCACACCGCCAAGGAGGAGAGCAACTTCCCCCTGTTCGAGCCCTATCTGGAGCGGATCTTCGCCGACGCCCGGAAGTTCGCCGGCTACTGCGCCCCCGGCATGGACCCCTACGACTACTGGCTTAACGAGTACGAGGAAGGCCTCAGCAAGGCCAAGGCCGACGAGTTCTTCGCCACCCTTCGCCGCCACATCGTGCCCCTGCTGCAGAAGGTCTGCGCCGCGCCACAGATCGACGCCTCCATGCTGCGGGGCCACTTCCCCGAGGCCAAGCAGGATATCCTGTCCCGCAAGCTGATGGACACCATGGGCCTGGATCCCCTCCACGTGGGGCTGGCCACCACGGAGCACCCCTTCACCACCAGCCTGGGCTCCCATCTGGACGAGCGCATCACCACCCACTACTATGAGGACGATTTCGCCTCCTCCCTCTACAGCGTGATCCACGAGGGCGGCCATGCCCTGTACGACACCGGCAGCGACGATTCCCTGGCCTATACCGCCCTGGACGGCGGCGTGTCCATGGGCATCCACGAGAGCCAGAGCCGGTTCTACGAGAACCTGCTGGGCCGGAGCCGGGCCTTCTGCGAATACCTCTTCCCCGTGCTGGCGGAGGTCTTCCCTGCGGAGATGGCCGGCCACGACGCGGAGGAGCTGTACCGGGCGTTGAACCGGGCCGAGCCCAGCCTGATCCGCACCGAGGCCGACGAGCTCACCTACTGCCTCCACGTGATGGTCCGCTATGAGCTGGAAAAGGCCGTCATGGCCGGGGAGCTGGCCGTTCACGATCTGCCCGCCCAGTGGAACCGGCTCTACAAGGAGTACCTGGGCGTGGACGTGCCCGACGACAAGCGCGGCGTCCTCCAGGACAGCCACTGGTCCGGCGGCAGCGTGGGCTACTTCCCCTCCTACGCCCTGGGCAGCGCCTACGGTGCCCAGTTCCTGCGGAAGATGAAGGAGACGGTGGACGTGGACGGCTGCCTGCGCCGGGGCGACTTCGGCCCCATCAACCAGTGGAACCGGGAGCACATCTGGCAGTACGGCTGCCTGTACCGCCCGGGCGAGCTCTTCGAGAAGGCCGCCGGCGAGCCCTTCGACCCCACGGTCTACACCAGCTATCTGGAGGAGAAGTTCTCCGACCTGTACGGACTGTAAATTTCCTGCAGCGATCCCAAAAGGAGGCACTTCCGTTGGAAGTGCCTCCTTTCTCCCGGCGCGGTATCCGTGCGGTGATTGACGGCGTCGGTCGGACATGATATGCTTGCTTCAGTAAATCGCTGTTGAGGAGGTATCGTATGAGCGGCAACAAGAAAGACGGCGGCAGCTCGTCCGGTCTCGCCATCGGAATGTGCATCGGCCTGTCGGTCGGCACCGCGATCGGCGCGGCTGTACACAACATCGGCTTGTGGATGCCCATCGGACTGTCCGCCGGGCTGTGCCTCGGCCTGGCGCTGGGTCATCGGGACGGGGAGGACAACGAGGACGACACAGACGACGAGGAATAGCTCTGCCGTCGCCCGCCCCGCGTTAATCTCTCCTTATGCATCAAATCAATAATTTATACTTTACTTATCGCCCCGCATCCTTTATAATCTGTTTCTGGGTTTGATCCCCCTATCCGTACCTTACACCAATGGATAAAAGGAGTGTTTCGATATGAGCAGAACCATCGGCACCGTGGTCCGGGGCGTCCGCGCCCCCATCTTCCGGGAGGGCGACGACGTGGTCCGGGGCGTGACCGAGTCCGTCCTGACCGCCCTGCGGGATAACGGCATCCAGGCCTGTGACCGGGACATCGTGGCCGTGACCGAGTCCGTGGTGGCCCGCTGCCAGGGCAACTACGCCACCGTCGCTCAGATCTCCCACGACGTCCGCTCCAAGACCGGCGGCAGGACCGTGGGCGTCACCTTCCCCATCCTCAGCCGCAACCGCTTCTCCCTGCTGCTCAAGGGCATTGCCGGCGGCTGCGAGAAGGTGGTGCTGATGCTGTCCTACCCCTCCGACGAGGTGGGCAACCACCTGGTGAGCCTGGACCAACTGGACGAGGCGAGCATCGACCCCTGGCACGACGTGCTGGATCTCCGCCGCTTCCGCGACGCCTTCGGCTCCGTGCTCCACCCCTTCACCGGCGTGGACTACGTGTCCTACTACCAGGAGCTGATCGAGTCCATGGGCGCTGAGGCGGAGATCGTCTTCGCCAACCGGGTCCAGGCCGTGCTGGACTACACCGACACCGTCATCTGCTGCGACATCCACAGCCGGGCGCGGTCCAAGCGCCTGCTGAAGAAGGCCGGCGCCCGGGTGGTGCTGGGTCTGGACGACCTGCTGACCGCCCCGGTGGAGGGCAGCGGCTACAACGAGACCTACGGCCTGCTGGGCTCCAACAAGGCCGACGAGGACCGCGTCAAGCTCTTCCCCCGGGACACCATGGCCGTGGCCGAGGCCCTGGGCCGCGTGCTGCGGGAGGCCACCGGCAAGAACATCGAGGCCATGGTCTACGGCGACGGCGCCTTCAAGGACCCCGCCGGCAAGATCTGGGAGCTGGCCGACCCCGTGGTCTCCCCCGGCTACACCGCCGGCCTCGTGGGCACCCCCAACGAGCTGAAGCTGAAGTACCTGGCCGACAAGGACTTCGCCGATCTCAGCGGCGAGGCGCTGCAGAAGGCCATCTCCGAGAAGATCCGCGCCAAGGATGCAGCCGTCTCCCTGGTGGGCAACATGATCTCCGAGGGCACCACCCCCCGGAACCTCACCGATCTGATCGGCTCGTTGTGCGACCTGACCTCCGGCTCCGGCGACAAGGGCACCCCCATCGTCTACATCCAGGGCTACTTCGACAACTACACCAACGAGTGATCTCGCCCCTTAAAAAGGACGGGGACGGCACAACGCCGTCCCCGTCCTTTTGCCATGGATAACGGGTATCTGCGCAAAGCTCGCAACACGCATGGGGGATTGTGAAGGGGGATGGGAGTCCCCCTTCACGTGAAATCCACGCAAAGGCAAAAACACGGACATGTTCTTGCCTTTGCCGCGCCGTGTGTAAACACGCGGCGCGGGGACGGCACAACGCCGTCCCCGTCCTTTTTTTGTTTTCGTCCGTCTTACCGGAACAACTCGTCTGCGGATTCGATCAGCCCGATCTCCTGCAGCACGGCCAGGGTGTTGACGCAGCTCTCCCGCACCTGCCACATGCGGTAGGTGCCCTCGGTGGTATTCAGCTCGATGCCGATGTTGTCGCTGACCCTTTGATCCACCGTGAGGCGGTTGGACAACATATCGGCCTCCATCGCCCGGTACAGGGCCAGGCACTGTGCCGGCGTCAGCACCATCTCTTTGCCGGCTGCGTAGTTCCCGGCGTAGCCGCCGGTGAACTGCTCTCCGTACCTGCCGAGGTCTTCCAGGACCAGCTGCCTCTTGATCTCCGGCCGGTTCATGAGCTTCTCCACAGCCGCGCGGACCTCGAGATCGCTGAGATCCACGTTGTACCGTCGGGACAGGGCGCCGCCGCTTTTCAGCCGGTAGTTTACGCCGAATTTGCCGTCTCTGGCCTCCATATCCCGCCGCTGGATGAGGAGCTCGTGCAGCTCGACCACCGCCTGCAGCGTCTCGCCGTCGCTGACCGTCGTCTGCGGCAGGCCCGCGGCGAATACGTAGACGTCGGCCCTCTCCACCCTGTCCGGCTGGGGAACGCGCTTCTCCACGCCGGTGACGTCATACTTCATGGCCAGGCACGTCCCCGCCAGCACCAGCCACAGGGCCAGCAGCCCCGCGGCCGTCCGCCGGTCGAAGATCTTGTAGGTCTTGCGCAGCAGCATCTCCACGGCGCAGTAGACCAGGCCGCCCATGATCAGCTGCCACGCGATCATGCCCGCCGCGTTCCGTCCGCCGGAGGACACCATCTCGTAGACCAGGGTGCCCAGGGCCAGGCCCGCGGCGATGGAGATCACGTACCGGGCCACCGGCCGCAGGGGCCGGAAGGCGATGGCGTCGCCGGCGGTCTCGCTCTGGCGGGCGCGGTTCAGGACGCAGGCCAGGGCCAGCATCACGACGCCCACGGCGGCGTAGATCAGCACCGCGGCCATCGCCCGCTTGCTCACGCCGCCCATCAAGGCCCCCTCCGGCGGGATGATCACATACCGCCGGGAGGTCTCCTGAGTCAGCTTCACCACCGGGGTCAGCCAGTCCACGGCGGTGCCGAAGGAGACTCCGTCGCCGTAGCTGGGATACAGGAGCCCGGCCAGCGCCCGGAGGATCACGTCATAGGCCCAGACCATGAAGTTCCAGCCCGCGTAGATCACCGGCACCGCCAGCAGCCACCCGGTGACCACGCAGGCCAACGTGGCAAAGGCCAGGAAGAAGAAGCCGGTCAGCTCCGTAATGACCAGCCACAGCAGCAGAGAGCCCACCGCCGCACCGCCTGTCATGGCCTCCATCAGCAGCGCCAGCAGGAAGGTCAGGCAGTTGGCCGCCGTCAGCATGGAGAGGCCAGCGGCGAAGTGGCTGAGGAACTGCCGGTCCCGGCTGACGGGCAGGGCGTGCATCAGTCCCACGGACTTGCCGCTCATCAGATAGGCGTACACCGCCATGGCCAGAACCAGGCCGAAGAAGAAGCCCAGGATCACGAAGCCGGGGATCGTCTCCATGACAGTCTCGGCCACATGGACAGCCCGGTCGGCGACGGCCCCGTAGGCGCCGGGTTCGGCGTAGTCGGCGATATAGACGGCCCGCCGGTTGATCCACAGGGGCATGGGCAGCATAAAGAAGGAGATGAACGCGTACAGGAAGCCCACCGGCCAGAAGCGGCGCCAGTCGCTGCGGATCAGTGTCTTAGAGCACGATGTCCCGGACCGCATAGTCCTCACCTCCCATCTCGTAGATAAAGATCTCCTCCAGCGTCAGGGGGATGGCCTCCAGCAGCAGCGGCTCGGTGATCTGCATCCGCCGCAGGATCTCCTCCCGCTCTCCCCGGAGGATGTAGGTATGCACCCGCCCCACCCGGGACTTGTGCAGCACCTTCAGCTCCGCCGGCAGGACCGGCTCGTCCTCGGCGGCGTAGGCCGCCTGGATCTTCACGGTGTTGTCCTGGAGCTCGCTGAGGCTCCGCTCCAGCAGCACCTTGCCCCGGTTCATGATGCCCACGTGGTCGCACACGTCCTCCAGCTCCCGCAGGTTGTGGGAGGACACCAGCACCGTGGTGCCCCGGGCGGCCACGTCGTCCAGCAGCAGCGACCAGACCTGCCGCCGCATCACCGGGTCCAGACCGTCCACCGGCTCATCCAGCACCAGCACCTCCGGCATGCAGCTCATGGTCAGCCAGAAAGCCGCCTGCTTCTGCATGCCCCGGCTCATCCGCCGGATGGGCTTTTTGTCGTTGAGGGGGAAGGCCTCCTTCAGCTTCTCGTACCGCTCGGCGCTGAAGCCGGGGTACATCCCCTGATAGAACCGCGCCATCTCGGCGATGGACGATTGGGGGAAATAGTACCAGTCGTCGGGGATCACGGCCATCCGGGCTTTGGCCCGGGGATTCTCCCAGATGGGCTCCCCGTCCAGCAGCAGCTCTCCGCTGTCGGGCCGGTACACGCCCGTCAGATGGCGGATCATGGTGGTCTTGCCGGCTCCGTTGGGGCCCACCAGCCCGTATACCGCGCCCCGGGGCACCGCCATGGCGGCGCCGTCCAGGGCCCGGAAGCCGTCAAAGGTCTTGATCACGTTTTTTGCCTCAAGCACGGCCCTCGCCTCCTTCCCAGAGTGCGTCCCACTCCTCTTTCGTCATGCCCAGCTCCCGCAGCTCCTGCGCCATGGGCGTCAGCTTCTCCAGGAGCTCCCGTTTGCGGCTCAGGCTCTGCTCCTGCCCCTCGGCCACGAAGGTCCCCTTGCCGCTGACGGTCACCACGAAGCCCTCCGCCTCCAGCTCGCCGTAGGCCCGCTGGATGGTGTTGGGGTTGATGGTCAGCTCCGTGGCCAGCTGCCGCACCGAGGGCAGCTTGTCGCCCTGGCGCAGCACGCCGGTCACCATCAGCCGGCGCAGGCCGTCCTTCACCTGCTGGTAAATGGGCCGGGCATCCCGATAGTCCAGGCGGATCACATGGCATCCCTCCCTTTCCAAGTGTACTAATCGAATTAGTACACTCAATATACTATGACTTCTTTCTCCTGTCAAGCATCATTTTTCATCCCCCGGGGCATACTGGAGGCAAACTGAAGCAAAGGAGGATGTTTCCATGCTCGCGAACGTTCTGAATCAGGCCTGCATCCGCTGCGGCCTGTGCCCGAGCATCTGCCCGGAGGTGTTTCATCTGCCCGACAACGGCGACAGCGCCCAGGCCGTCACCGGCGAGATCCCCGTGGAGCAGCAGGCCGACGTGCAGCTGGCGGCGGACAGCTGTCCCACCGGGGCCATTATGCTCCGCTGATATCATGTTTTTGCGGGAAAAACCGCATTTTTTCAAAAATTTATCCTTTACAAATGCCGGATCGTGTGATACTCTTTTACAGTACGCTCCCGGCGTACGCCGGCCCCTTACCTTAGTGACGCGGATCGTTTCACCTGTCCCGCCACTCAGGATGCGGGCATATTTTAAGAAAGGTGGAAACACAACATGATGCTGAAAGACCAGAAGACCTCTATCATCGAGGCCAACCGCACCCACGAGACCGACACCGGCTCCCCCGAGGTTCAGGTGGCGATCCTGACCGAGCGGATCAACCAGCTGACGGCCCATCTGAAGGTGCATCCCCACGACTTCCATTCCCGTCGCGGCATGCAGATGATGATCGGTAAGCGCCGCCGTCTGCTGGACTACCTGGCCAAGAAGGACATCGAGCGTTACCGCGCTCTGATCGCCAAGCTGGGTCTGCGCAAGTAAATGAGGCAACAGCGCACCATCTCGCCTGCGGCGCTTTGCGGATCTTTTCCCCCACAACTTCGTCGCGAAATCTTGAAATACACAGAGTATTCCTGCGTTTTCCCGACTTTGCTGTGAGGAAAAATCTCCGCAAATCACCCTTGTCGGGATGGTGCGCTGTTACCTGAAACAGGGTGGCGTGCCTGGCGCGCCACCCTGCTTTCACATTTTCCCCGCGCCCGCGGCGTCCCCCGGGCAGAGCCTTTAGAACTTGAAAATGCGCCTCCGCCCCCTCTCCGGGGACGTGTTTTCAAGGGCTAAACGGTCTGCTTCGCCGCTGCGGGAACACCGACAGAAAAGGAGAAGCACACCATGTCAACCATCATTACCCATCGTCAGTTCCCCAAGTACCGCAAGTACACCATGGACCTGGCCGGCCGTCCCCTCTCCCTGGAGGTGGGCAAGCTGGCCGAGCTGGCCAACGCCGCCGTCATGGTCAACTACGGCGACACCAGCGTCCTCTGCTGCGTCACCGCCGCGCCCCGTCCCCGTGACGGCATCGACTTCTTCCCCCTGAGCGTGGACTTTGAGGAGAAGCTGTACGCCGTGGGCCGGATCCCCGGCAGCTTCAACCGCCGGGAGGGCCGTCCCGGCGAGAAGGGCATCCTGACCTCCCGGGTCATCGACCGCCCCATCCGCCCCCTGTTCCCCTATGATTTCCGCAACGACGTGTCCGTCATGTGCACCGTCATGAGCGTGGACCACGATTGCTCCCCCGAGATCTGCGGTCTGATCGGCACCTCCGCCGCCCTGGCCATCTCCGACATCCCCTGGAACGGCCCCGTGGCCGCCCTGAAGGTGGGCCTGGTGGACGGCAAGCTGGTCTTCAACCCCGACAGCGAGATGCGCAAGGTCTCCGACCTGGACGTGACCGTGGTCTCCACCGGCAAGAAGGTGGTCATGATCGAGGCCGGCGCCAACGAGGTGCCCAACGACGTGATGTTCGAGGCCATTCAGAAGGCCCACGAGGAGAACCAGAAGCAGATCGCCCTCATCAACCAGATGGTGGAGGAGATCGGCAAGCCCAAGTTCGACTATCCCCACGCCGACTTCGATCAGGTGCTGTTTGACCGCATCGTGGCCGACTTCATGGACGAGGCCAAGGCCGCCATGGACACCGACGACAAGAACGTCCGGGAGGCCCGGTGGAACGAGATGATCGAGCACTGGCACGAGAAGTATCTCGAGGAGTTCCCCAACATGGACCAGTACCTGGAGGAGATCACCTACAAGTTCCAGAAGAAGATCGTCAAGGCCTGGCTGCTGGAGGGTCACCGGGTGGACGGCCGCGCCAAGAACGAGATCCGTCCCCTGGCCGCCGAGGTGGGCGTACTGCCCCGGGTCCACGGCTCCGGCCTGTTCACCCGCGGCCAGACCCAGGTCCTCTCCGTGGCCACGCTGGACACCCTGTCCGCCAACCAGAAGCTGGACACCATCTGGGAGGAGACCGAGAAGCGCTACATGCACCACTACAACTTCCCCGGCTACTCCGTGGGCGAGGCCAAGGCCGCTCGTTCCCCCGGCCGCCGGGAGATCGGCCACGGCGCTCTGGCCGAGCGGGCTCTGCTGCCGGTGATCCCCCCGGTGGAGGAGTTCCCCTACGCCATCCGCGTGGTGAGCGAGGTGGTGTCCTCCAACGGCTCCACCTCCCAGGGCTCCATCTGCGGCAGCACGTTGGCCCTCATGGACGCCGGCGTGCCCATCAAGGCCCCTGTGGCCGGCATCTCCTGCGGTCTCATCCAGGATGACGACGGCTCCTTCACCACCTTCATCGACATCCAGGGCGTGGAGGACTTCCACGGCGAGATGGACTTCAAGGTGGCCGGCACCAAGAAGGGCATCACCGCCATCCAGATGGACCTGAAGAACGACGGCCTGACCATGGACATCATCCGCAACGCCCTGGACATCACCTATGACGCCCGGGTCCAGATCCTGGATCAGATCATGCTGCCCGTCATCGCCGAGCCGCGGCCCGAGGTCAGCAAGTACGCCCCCAAGATGATCACCATGCACATCGACCCGGACAAGATCCGGGAGGTCATCGGCAAGGGCGGCAGCGTCATCCAGAAGATCGTGGCCGAGTCCGGCGCCAAGGTGGACATCGACGACGACGGCACCATCCACATCGCCTCCCCCAACGCGGAGAGCTGCGAGCTGGCCAAGAGGTTCATCGACGAGATCGTGTTCGTGCCCGAGGTGGGCCAGCTGTACTACGGCCGCGTCGTCAGCTACCTGACCAGCAAGCAGAACGGCGCGCAGCTGGGCGCCTTCATCGAGCTGGCTCCCGGCAAGGACGGCCTGTGCCACATCTCCAAGGTCTCCGACCGCCGCGTGGAGAAGGTGGAGGACGTGCTGAAGATCGGCGACATGACCTGGGTGAAGGTCGTGGAGATCGACGAGAAGGGCCGCGTGAACCTGAGCCGCCGCGACGCCCTGAAGGAGATCGCCGAGAAGGAAGCCAACGGCGAGATCATCAAGTAACATTGCCGCAGCACCCCCAAATCACAAAATACCGCCAATCAAAACCTCCGGCTAAGCCGGAGGTTTGACTAAGCCCTATAAGGGCTTTTTGCGGACGAAGCCCCTTAAGGGGCCCGAAAAGGTTTGCCAACCGCATTGCTTTCTCGGGCTACCCCTTAAGGGG
>Ga0208297_1001744_pt1 | contig 16924 bp, 12 predicted proteins | sample LMS_cellobiose_e_FD_187367 | JGI IMG/M metagenome (GOLD analysis project Ga0208297, IMG submission 187367) | Rumen-fistulated moose microbial communities from Alaska, USA - LMS_cellobiose_enrichment (SPAdes) (version 2) | ecosystem: Host-associated > Mammals > Digestive system > Stomach > Rumen... | reverse complement strand
CGCACCACGTCGAATTCTTCATCCTTGGCGGTCAGGAAAAGGATAGGCCGGGTTTCGCCCTGTGCCCGCCATTCCCGGCACAAGGATACCCCGTCGCCATCCGGCAGGCCCACGTCCATCACGATCCCTTGGACAGAATCATCCAGCCTTGCTCTGGCTTCCCGTACCGATCCGGCTTCGATCACCCGATACCCTTCCCTGGTGAATAATTCCACCAATCCGCCCCGCAGAACGGGATCATCTTCAATTAGCAGCAAAACAGGATTCATGTTTTCCTCCATCGGCGCGCGGAAACAATTGTCGTTTACAGGAGTATTATACATGAAGAATGCATTGCATATCAAGTCATGTCACTTGATTGTTCTGATATTGATAGCGATTTTTGTGCATCCGTAAACTGCTTATATTTCCGCGCCAACAAGCGTTGAATATCCTCGGATATTTCAACGCTATATTTCTCTGCTTCTTCTGCTTTGGCTTCCAAATACAGCTTATGGGAAGTGTCTTCATATTCCCCCGTCAGCGGATCGCGAAAGACCACTGCACCGATCTGAACGCCCTGAATGTTTTCCAGCTTTGCCATGCACACCATCCACTTTCCCGACAGGTATGCGGATACGTTCTGCATACCTTCACAGTTAGTATGCAAGAATTGTCGGAAAGTAAATTCAGGTTCCGATGCAAATGGAAATGTGAGCGCATGAAATAGACCCTATAACACGGGGCTATATTAACTTGGATTATAAAAATGACATATCAAGCCCGGAAATAATTGTTGCAGAACACGTCGATCCTGGAATGCCCCAGGTTCTCGGCTGCTTTGAAAGCGGCGGCTTTGTCGATGACAATGCCTTTGAAGTTGCCTTTCCTGAAAATATACGCCGCGCCTTCCATCCGCCTTCGGGCGGGATTGTACCATTTGGCGTCTTTCAGTTCGTTCAGCGGGCGGGCATAAAGATGATAAATCCGCATGGCATAGTCCGACCGATAAGCGTGAATATCCGCATGGCTGGGCACGGAGGGGAAAACCTTTTCGTTTCCCGCCGCTTTCATCATCCTTACGACGGTCTGGATTTCTGCATTGCTGCCGCACAGCATGGCCAGGCGGACGCGTCCGCCCTTGCCAACGTAGCGGATGAAATACTGCCCGCCGATGTACCGCAGATCGGTGCCCCTGCACCGCATCAATTCCTTGAAATGGCGGGGCCCGCTGCAACGGCAGAAGGTTACCAGCGCGGCGTTTTTCTTTTCGGAAAACCCCTTGTCCCGCGCCTTTTCGCCCCTGGAGCGGGTGAAATCATCCCGGTCCCGTTCGGGAAGCGTAACGCCCCAGGCGCTCTTATACCGCCCATTCTTGTCCCGCCCGCCGCTGCCGGTGACGCCGTACAGCTTGCATAACGCGGACGCCTCCATCTTGATCGTGGAAGCCGAGACGTCCTTCATCCGATGCCGGATATACTCCGGGACGAACTCCCTGCATTCGTCCAGAAACCTGCATCCGTGCTGCTCTTTGCAGTACCGAACGAAGCGAATATCCGCCTTCAAGTACGTCCTTAACGTCTCAGGGCTGAAAATCAAATTGCCGTCGATGCCCTTCTTCTTCGCCTCATGACGGCTCATGCCAAAGGCGCATTTGGACACCAGCGCGTCATTCACCTGCTTGACCAAACTGGCCCGATGACCCATAACATCACATCCTTAAAAACATCTATAGAGAAAACATGGCTGCTGTTAAAACGATACGCACGACCTTTTTACATCTCGCCATGATGGGGCGACACACGCCCATATCTATGTAAACCCCGTTTGTTTCTGACACTTCTTTTTAAGCAGTCTGCAAGGACGAGGGCACTCCCGCATCTGCCTGAAATCCCCGATGGGATGATAAGAATACTTCCATTTAGACCCTGTTTAAGCGCAGGGTTTTGACGCTGCCAATTTTCGCGCCCCCTGCCAGTTTACCCGTCGATTTTTTCAAAATCGAGCGGGTAACCGGCAGGAAAGTCGCTTGCGTTCTCTTTCGTTTGGGGCGTCACCGCGTAGCAACGGTGCGTCTGGCATCTTATGAACAGTCTGTGCGGTGTCCGTGTCAGTGAACAACCGATATGCGTCCTTTCTCAACCGCATCCATTCTTTCATCACAGCACTGTCCGATGCAACATCCTTCAGTCATCTTTTCTCGTGCTACGGTGAAAGTATGAAAAAATGCTTTTCCTGATAAATCGCCCAGTTTGCAAAAATTCAAACATAATAAATTTGCGAAATATCTCCCTTAAAGTTTCCAATTTGGAAAACCCGTGATATGATCCGGGCGGAGAAAAATTATTGGAAGGAGGTGTCAAAATGAGCAAGAGTACAGAAAAAGCGTCCGAAATGCGGAACGCCGTAATCTATGCCCGTTATTCTTCTCACAATCAAACGGAGCAGTCCATTGAGGGGCAGCTTCGGGATGCGTATGATTTCGCCCAGCGGGAGGGCTATGTGATCGTTGGCGAATACATCGACCGTGCCATTTCCGGCAAAACCGACGACCGCCCGGATTTTCAGCGGATGCTGGCGGACGCGCCGAAGCATCAATTTCAATATGTGCTGGTGTGGAAGCTGGATCGCTTTGCCCGCAATCGGATTGAAGCCGCCTTCAATCGCCAGGCGCTGAAAAAGCACGGGATCAAGCTGATCAGCGTAAAGGAGAACATTTCCGACGCGCCGGAAGGCATCATCATGGAAAGTATGTTGGAGGCCATGGCGGAGTATTATTCCGCTAATCTGGCACAGAACATTAAGCGGGGGATGCGGGAATCGTATTTGAAGGGGATGTACGCAGGCGGGCCCGTTCCTTTTGGCTACAAACTGATAGATGGGAAACTGCTTCAGGACGAATTGACCGCGCCCATTGCTCGGTACATTTTTGAGGAATACGCTGCTGGCACGTCGAAAACGGAGATCCTGAAAACACTGAAAGAGCAAGGCGTCAAGAGCCCGCGGGGGTGCGAACTGGGCCCGTCCAGCTTTACCGATCTGCTGCAAAATACCGCCTACTACGGGAGGGTCACGCGGATCGGCATTGAGGTGGATTGCGTGCCTGAGCCCATCATCTCCAAGGAGATTTTTGATCGGGCCCAGGTTCGCGTGCAGGCGCATAAGCACGCCCCTGCCGCGTCGAAAGCGAAAGTGGACTATCTGCTGCAAGGCAAGGTCTTCTGCGGCCTGTGCGGCGATACGATGGCGGGAGAAAGCGGCAAGGGACGGCAGGGAGTGATCTATAATTACTACTCCTGCCATACGCGGAAGAAGCATCACGAATGTCAAAAGAAAAACGAAAAGAAGGACGCCGTGGAATCCACCGTCGTCCGGGAGGCCATCCGCTTTATCAGGGACCCGAAGAACCTGGACAAAGCCGTCCAGGGCGTGCTGGCGGAATACGAAAAGGAATTCGGACAAACGCAGATCAAGGAACTGGAAAAGAAAAAAGACCGGCTGGAAGCCGATCTGAATAACGTGGTGGAGGCCATCGCGAAAACCCCAGGCAGGGGCCAAGCCAGGCTGATCGAAAAGCTGGATGTCCTGGAAGCGCAGAAAAACGATCTTGAAATCGACATTGCCAAGCTGCGGATCGCCCAGGGCATTCAGCCCACGGAAGTGGAGGTGAAGGCCTGGCTGACGCAGTTTTCCACCGGCGACCCCAACGATTCCGACTTCCGCAAGTGGATCATCGACGTGCTGGTGAACGCCGTGTACCTGTATGATACCTATATGGTGATCTTCTTCAACCTGAAAGGCTCCAAGAAAATCTGCTTCACGGACATGGATGATAGGCTAAACGAAATGGAGCTTTCAACGAAATTAAAAAAGGAGCCTTCCCGTGAAATTGTTTCGGATTTCAATGGGTATGCTCCACCAAACATGAGAAATCCGAACTTTCAGCCAGTTGGCGGAGGGTTCGGATTTCTTGTATTCATCAATGAGTTGAATAATCTCTGACCAAAAATATAACGGCGTGGTGTTTGCCAAAGGAAAAGGGTTTTTTTAACATTAACGGCTTATAGGATCACTGGATTTCTTTTGCCAAATAATTGATTAATTCCTGAAAATCTATTTTTTCGACTAAAGGGAGTCCATTATACTCATTATTCAGGTATTTATTTCGTATATTGTTTCCTACATATGTTCGTTTATCATAGTCAGAGATACAGCGAACAAATTTATGGCATCCAGATTCTTCTGAAATAATGTAGATTGAGCCTTTATTGATATTTGACTCCATCAACATAGTATTATGCGTTGTCATTATTATCTGTCCATCAATACAACAGCATATTTCTTGGATGATTTTCTTGAATAGAAGATCATGAATTCCGGAATCGGCTTCATCTAATACAACGATGCCACCAAAACATGCTGTTAGCAAATAACAAAGGAGCCGTAATAATTGGTGATTCCCTTTTGATTCTTTTGAAAAATCAATGGTTCTATATGAATCTGCGAGCATACGTATTATACATAGCTTATATTCGATATGCTTGTCATTGTACACTCTTTTATATACAACTTCCTTAATATCAGAATTGATTGACGAAAAGAACTTTGAGAATATTTTTGCAACAATATCGATCTGTTTTTCATTATTTACTGATATTTTCCCTTCTATTGGGCTTTGCAGCATTTGGATTGGTGCGTTGAGGTCTTTCCATTCTCGATCACCAATGCCAACATTGCAGGACAATAATTCAAATTCATATAGCACATCAGAAAAATTCCCAGAGAGATTCTCACGACCATATGCCTCTGATTTATCATATATTTCATGGGTAACGATTGCTAGCAAAGAATGTTTTCCCCAATAGCGTTTCGCAGTTGATTTGATGTCTCCCAACAAATCTTTATCTTTAACAATGCCGGGGTTGATATAGATGGACTCTTTACTACAATCAAAATAAACTCCTTTACGCTGATTTAACTTGAACTCTAAACGTTCATGGAGAAGCTCCTGCGTACCCAGTTCAACATGATAAACTCCACTACTACCTCCTATATTAAATTCATAATGAACAGTTATAGGATCCTCACAACCTACCATTCGATAATCATCAATGATGGCCTCCATGTCACGAAGGCCTGAAATAAGTTGCTGTTGAATGTGTCGCTTTATATCCTCATCATTAAAAATGGCTGTTCTATTAAGGAGTTCTTCATATCTATCTCTTACATTCATTGTATCAAGCAATTCAGCAAGCAAGACAAACGACGACATTAAATTAGATTTTCCTGATCCATTCTCTCCATACACTATTGCAAGATTCTTTGCTTCATTATTCTTTTCCGTTAAATCAAAATCAATATTATCGAAAGAACGGAAATTTCTCAAATTGATCCGTGTAAACATTAGTCTCACCTCTTGCTTATCATATCATGAAAAACCCATCTCGTCAACATAAAACCATCAAATATTTTAATTAAACTTATATTGCGAGAATATTCTTCTCAAAATATTGCATTAATTTATGTTTTTGTATTGACAAACCACAATCCGTATGTTATCCTCTGGATGGAACCACAAAATATGGTTCCGGGGACCTTGAAAAGGGAATAAAGAACAAGCAAAAAGGCGCCTTGGTTATGCGCCTTCCTGTGCCCATAAAGGCAATTCGCGGGAATAAATGTAGCAATTTATTATAACACGCGGACAACCAGATTGCAATCTAAACTTTATCGGCGGAAAGTAAAACCAGGATTTGCTTGTTTTTTATAATAAAATTTGGGGAGTGATCTCATGAAAACGGTAAAAACTGGACAAAAAGCTCCTGTATCAGGCCAGTACCGCCCCATCGGGAGCAAAACCGAAATCACACTGGTTGAGGGCAAGCGAGTCCCTCCAACCGCTTCTGGCACTACGAAATTCACCCTTGTGGACACCACCAAACATGCGGAGGTGAAAAAATGAGATTTCAAGGCGCATTGGTAAAAGAACAAGGAGTTACTTTCGGAATCGTTATCGTAAAACCACATGTTTTACATGACGAATCTGCAGCAGATGACATGCGCCGGTTTGGAACAAGAGCATTCGGGCCAGTTCCGGTAATACTTATGGCCCAAAATGCTCGGGGTATTCCAACGTACTCTGGACGACGGGATATTGTCAATTTCTTATCCAGAGTTCCACTTCAGGCAATTCCTTGGCGCGAATACTCGCTATCCTAAAACAAAATTGGCGGAGCATCTATCAGTATGATGCTCCGCCATATTTAATAAGATTATGCCCTTCGCTTCTCTTCTGGCTGAGCCTGAGCCTTCAATTCCTTTTTTCCTTCGGTGCTTTCATTGTATTTCTGCATAATGGGCAGCAGGCAGCGGGCCAGTCGTTCAATCGCATAATCCGGGATATCCATGCCGCTGCTTTCCAGCGGGTTTTTGTCTTCCTGGTTGGGCATTGGTCTCCTTTCTCTGAGATATATGTATTATCCAGTGGATCGTCGTTGGATTTGATGGTTTCATCATAAACTCTCCATTTCTGGCACGAAGTGCCAATCGTTCGTTGATAGAAGCAAAACTCGTATCAACCTTTCAATGTTTTTTTCATATATTGTTACCTTCAATTCTGATAATTTGGAACAGGACGACCCACAGATCGTCCTGCCCCGATGGGGTGTCCTGGAAGCGTTGATTTTCCTGGACTTTTTTCGTCCTAATGGGTAACGCTACACAGCTTGTTTCTGCCGTTCCCGATAGCGCCGTTGCTTCTCTCGGCTCCGGGCCTGCTTTGCCGCTGTGCCGCAATCGGCACAATACCGCTGGCGGTTGCTGCCGGGAATGAAGGGCTTGTGGCAGCGGACACATTCTTTCCAGCCTTCACCCGCCTGATCTTCCTTCCGGAGCAGCTCATGCCAAACAGCGGTGTTCAGCTCCGGCTTCAAGGGCAAAACTGCCTCAAGAAAATAATCACAGCCTACAGCGCCGTAATGGATGGTCTTATAAGCCGGGCTGATGACCTGGCAGGGCCGATCTTCCAGCAGACAGCAGCCATTGTCATAATTGGCACATTCTTTCTGTGCCAGCTGCCGGATGTTGCGTTTAATCTGATCGTCAAGTTGCTTCGTGTTTACCGACCTCCTCGCTGTTCGTATTTCGGACGTTCCTTAGTTTTCTGCTCCAACACCTGCTGCTCTTTAACCTGTTGCTGGATGGACGATGGATCGTTCTTTTCCAATTCTTCGCTGCGCCGGATTGCCCGGTTTGTGGACGCTTCCAACAATGCCTTCAATTCTTCCTGATTCTGGACTTCCTCGGAAACATCCTCAAACCGTTTCTGCCCGTTTTGATTTGTGAATGACAATGCTTCGGGAAGTACTTTGCGAACATGAGAGCGAATCTTCATCTGCTTGTCCAGTTCCGCCTTCACGCTTTCCAATTCGGGCAGCATGGCTTCCACCTCGGCCCGAAGCTGTGCAGATTCTGCCCGAAGCGTTTTGCTGTTGATGGGTAGCGTGACGTTCAGCTTATATAGCAATCCTCTTGCCTTTTGGATTTTCGCAAACTCATCAGCGTGTTTGGTCTTATATTTTTCCTTTGCAGCGCCCCAAAAGGTGCTATCATACTTGTCCTGAATTGGCTTTAGCTCTTTCAGCGTTTTGACTGCATCGATGATGGCGTCAATGTCCCGGATACGTTTCTCCTTTGCCCGTTTTGCAGATTCCAAGTCTCGGATTTTGCTTTCGGTGGCGTTCAGCAGCCGACAAAAATCATTGAGGGAATAAATATCATTCTCCCGCAGGAAGGTGAACACAGACGCCTTCTCTTTCAGATCGTTGATGCCGCCTTTATTGCGGGCACCATAGCTCCAATTCCAGCGTTCCTTTTCCCGCAGGTCATAGTAGGCCATGAGCACGGAAAGGAGCGGATAATCGCCGGGACTTTCCAGCTTCTCCTGGTCGCTGATGATCTCGGATAATTCCGACAGCCAATTTCGCAAAGCTTTCAGTTTATTCTTGATTGCGGTAAACAGGGCATTGATGAGCTTCACGGCTCGATTGTGATCGCCCAATTCTGTGTGAATGCCTTTCTTCTCCAGCGCAAAAGCAGCCGGGCCAAGATGAACGGTTGGTGCCAACTCAATCCCTTGCCGCTCAAAGGATCGCATATCGACCCGTTCTGTTCTGCCTGCTTTCTCCAAAGCGGCGTTCTGCATGACCTCCCATTCATGCCGCCAGATTTCGCAGTTGCCCCGATCATTCCAGCCATCCCAGCTGACGCAACGACGCTTGTATTTTCCGTTGGCTGTTTGGATGCGTTCGCCATTTTCGTCCAGCACAAATTCTGTTCGGGTTTTCGGATTCCACTCTCCTTGTTCATTCAGGGATCGCATGGTTAAAAGCACGTGAGCATGAGGGTTTCCCTCCTCGTCATCGTGGACAGCAAAATCCGCAATCATGCCGCGATCCACGAAGGACGATTGGCAGTAATTGCGGATCAGTTCGATGTTCTGTTCCCGGGTCAGTTCCTTGGGCAGCGCCATGATGATGCGCCGGGCAGTCTGCGCCGTGCTTTTCGATTCGGACGCATCTACAGCATTCCAAAGCGTTGCTCGGTCCCGATATTTCTCCGGGGCATTGGGCGGCAGCAAGATTTCCTTGTGGACGATCCTTTCCAGATGGTCGCCGGATTTCCATTCGTGTTCGTACTCAGAATAAAGTTTATCGCCGGATTGATAGGCGGCAGCGCCCATGACGGAGCTGCCCTTCACCTTTCCACGGGCGATGATCGTAATATTAAAATGGGGACACGGGATGTGTGCCTCGCCTCCTTTCTTTCGTCGTTCCTTTTCCACGCCGCAGCGTTCCTACGGGGGTAGCCGATGCAATCGGCGCAGGGGGCTATCTCGCTGCGCTCGGTCAGGTTCACAATAGTCGCCTGGCTGCGCTGCCGCTTGCCATGCTCCTTTGTTCACCACGCTTCCGCCTCGCTGTATCCCGCACAGCGGGCGCTTCGGCTCCGCGCCCTGCTGATGGAGAGAAGCCCGTAAAAGGCTTCTCTCCATTGAGCCCTCCGCAGGAGCCCTCGGAGAGCGCAATGGATGAACGAAGTTCATATAATTGCGCCCTCCGTAAACTCCGGGACTTTAGTCAACCGATTCCACGGCTTCGGTTCCTTCGGCCTTTGCTGCCGCCATCCGCTTGGTTTCCAGCAGCTTTTCCAGATACCCGCCCCGGCTGCACAGCCGATGGGTGCGCTCATTCCGTGTCAATTCCGCCATCCGTTTTCTGATCTGCTTTTCTTCCTCCTGGGCCTTGTGTAACTTTTGCAGCACTTTTTCCTGCGCTGCTTTCAGCTTGTCCATTTTGGTACTCATACTTTCTATCACCTCCAATCTATTGCCGCCAGCAGGCAATGCAAAAGGCACCGGTTTTCCGATGCCCTTTGCATTGACCATTGGAGAAATGCAGCACAAAAAAACGCCACATTGCTGTGACGCTTCATTGTTCCAGGAAAAACATTCGCCTTTTCATCTTAATTATGATCGAATTTTAAAAACATGAAAAAAGCCTGACGAGCCAAATTTTAAAAACGCGACAGCAGTCAATAGCCTCCATCATCCATTGATGAAAAACAGGAGCTTGGCTGGGCGGTTTACATTTTAGAATTGCGATAAAACCATCTCATAACCATGCACCATATGAAAAGATTTCCTCTCCCATATGCATTGACTTGAAAAAGGCTTTTTTTCCAGATTCTTCTGAAATCTTTTCTTGTTTTTTCCGTTCATTGCACCATATAACACGAAAAGCCCGAGGCTTATGGAATCGCCTCAGACTTTTACAAGTACATGATAACTTGTCAAGAGGGTGTCTGTCAAGTATCTTTTTGGTGAGAAGTTGGTGAGAAGTGAGTTTTTTACAGGAACAACTTCATTATCTTAATGCCCGAAGCAAATAGTGAATGCTCATGAATCGTTTGCTGGTTCTCAAAATGCTTCTAAAATAGTCTTCATGGCGTAAGGCTTTGCATTTTGCAAAGCTTCTTCGCTTATATGGATTTTTGTCGTATTATGTAAAGAATTCGCTTTTTCCATTGCATGATGAATCAATAATTCTTTTTGAATCATTCCTTTTGTTATTGTAATTGGAGCGCCCAGTTTTACAGACAAACCTTGCTTTTCAAACAAAACGGAAAGTGACCGCACCGCTTCATGCTGCTTCTGAATCGTGAGCGGAGCAGGAATAGTACCTGTTTGTCCATAGTATAAGAGCTTCAATGCTGAGAACCTATCAAGATGCATTTGAATTCTTTGATTCTGATAATGTTTTAAGCAATTCTGGCATGCGCTACGACAATCACACCGATTTAATAAATCATGCGTATCCCGCAGCAGCCGGACAACCATTTCCCCAATTTGTGCACAGTAACCAGCACCACTCGATAGACTATCATACAAATATATATCTGCATAAACCGTCTGATCAGCATGGCGAATACGGTATCCGGCCTGCACCTCATTAAACTCTATATCGAGCAGCAGCGTTGCAGCTTTGCGGAGTGCTTCTGCGAGTGTGATGCAGGCACGTTTCAGCCAGGCCTTCCCATCAAGGCTTTCTGTATTGATTTCTGCTTTTGGCAGTTCAATGGTCAATACGAGCATATCGGTTATGAAGTCATACCCCAAGTTTATTTGCTTTGTGCGAGTATGACTACAAGCAAAATGATTGTTATTTCCGGGCCTTTTCATCCCTGCCAATGCTTTCCCATCATCCCCTGGGACAGCCGCGCCACAGTCACAGCAAATTGTAAAACCTTTATCTTGACGTCCACGATTTGTGAGTATAATGCGTTGATTCTCACGGATCGCATAAGAAAGCCTTGAATAAAGACTAACAGGGAGCATATCTTCTTCTTTGGGAAGAGTTGAATAGATGGGAGTTTCGCTGTATGAATAGACATCATCAACCATTGTGGCTGAAACTGGTCTTCCATTCACAGGACTAAATCCCCAAGGACGCAGCATATCTCTTTGCTCTATTATATTGTTGCTATGACAAAAAGGGCATTCTCCATTTTCTGTGTCATCGGGGAAACCAAACCAATCGCATACTCCGCACTGAACTATCTTTTTTACATAGTTTGGGTCTTGCAAATAGTCTGATGCTTGCCGTCCATATTTCGGGTTATCTGTATGGCAATATATCCCTCCGATAACATACGTTTCTTTATTTACAACGATAGATCTTCCAGGCGCATATTCACTGATGGCGATATCCAATCCACGTTCCACCTGCTGATCGATTTGACCATCTTCATCTTCTATATAAGTGCTTACAACATCTTTAGGGAATGAATATGTTGGAATGATTCCTTCTTCATACAAAGCGTCAAGAAGTGACTTGCGTCGAGTCTCCTCCAAGGAAACACCATATACATCAGGGTGAAGGCGAACTTTTTGTGCCAAGGATCGTAATTCGTCACATAGTATTATCTTGCACTGCGGTAACCGAGAACGCTGTTTCAAGGGTAATTCGGGTAATTCTATCTGATCAATCATGTTAAGCATGACATCCATTCGTGACACAAATAGAACCGCCGATATACCATCGAGGCTTGAGCCGGTTTCCCTTACGATAGAATTGAGAATAATCAGTTTTAAGTGACGGAATAATAGTTTCTCACTTTTTGAATCTAACCAGGGTTTTCTTGGATCGCCTCTGAACATCGGCACAGGATGGTCAAAATAGTATGCATCATGTGGCCCGCCTTCAGCATAGGTAATGATTGTTGATAAGCTGCTGCCCCGACGTCCGGCACGTCCAGCGCGCTGCTGATAGTTTTCTCTCATAGGTGGCATATTCCGTAAACCAACCGCAACCAGAGAACCAATATCAATACCCACCTCCATTGTTGTGGTGCTTGAAAGAATATCAACCGGTTTTTCGTACTCGTTGTTCTCGCTTTTTTTGAGAATATCCTGAAAGCGCATCTCATATTTCTCGGTTTGAGCAAACAAATCTTTCCGTTGATCCTTATGACTTAATTGCGCCGTATGCTCTTCCGTATCAATCACACGAATGGGTTCACCTTCCATTGCTTTCAGGATTTCTTTTCGCCAGAAATGTTCTGCAGCAAAATGATCCTGAACTGTATAAACCTCTTTGCTCCCACAAACCTGACAACGCTCTCTAAGGCGATAGGGAGATACCGCAGAGCAGCGACGGCAACGATACCATACATGATCTGGGTCATTAACAGGTCGAAGTGCATTCAGTCTGAAGAAGAATCTTCGATTGTTTTCCTGCCCTGCCTGCATAAATGTTTTCATAGCATCCATCCAAGCACGCTGGGCAGCAGAATTGTCTTGGATACCTAAAACTGCTGCTACGGTCTTGGGCATTTGGTTGAAATCACAAACGCCGAAATCGTCATTTCCATATTTCCGTCTGACATTTGTTCTCCAACTCTCCAGTATTGTATGTCCTAATGCCATGTGATCAGTCAGCATAATCCGGCTAAGCGCAGAGAATACTTCAATAAATTCATCTTCACTTACTTGCATTCCTTTCTCGTGAAGCTGATCAATAGCAGAATCCATATCAACATAAACAGGTTCAAGAATACACAGTCCAGTATCTGTTAGTGTATTATAGTTCATACAAAATAAACGAAGCAAATGTTGTAGCATTTCACGCGGAGCGTCAACAGTATGCAGAACTGTATATGGTTTAAAGCTCCGACGGCCACGCCGTAAGGCTGCCGCACGTTTGTTTGTTAGATCAATTTGAGCAGACTTAAAGGCCTTTCTGTCTTCAGCCCAAAACAAATCAAGATTCTGTTTTGAAGCTTCTTCAACCATATAGCCATATATATCATTTAATGTTAAGTCCTCATCGCTTTGGCTGTTTTCCGCTGCCAATTGTTTAAGAGCAATCATAAATAGTTTACGGACAGCCATTTCATCAGATGACACAGACATATCTCTTGCAAGAACGGCTGCTTTTTGTCTCCCGTCAGAAAAAAGCAAAACCTTCCGTCCATCGTTTGGAAGACGGATGTCCTCAAGCTTTTTTTCACTAGCAGGCGGCTGCTCTTGGAATTGTGTCTGAATCACATTATAAAACGGCTGATTGCCTCGTGTAGAAAAGCTTGTAATACGAGCATGCGCAAACTGTTGAAAACACTTCGGGCACGTTGAAAATGTTAGAAGATCCGGCATTCCTTTCAGTTCTTTAGTTGAGTACCACAATTCACGGAACTGTTCAGGTTGTCCATAGCCCGAGTCATCAAAAAAGATAAAGCCACTTTGAAATTCAAGATAACATCTTGCGTATTTTGCACCCGTCCTTGTGGCTGGAGGCAATGTTTCTTTCTCCATGGGAAGATAAAAGTGCATTTCTTTTAACTTGCCCTCTTCAAAAAACATTCCCGGATACATCCATAAATACTGTTTCCCAACTGGTTCATTCACAAAGCCATGCAAATACAACGCACCGCATCTGCGATCTGTTTGCAGTTCATATACACTGCTTCCACAATAAGGGCAAGAGGAATGCCGATCCCTCAGGAAGACAGCACCCAGCCGTAATCCTCCGCCTTCTACTCCTTGCGGACAATTAGGATTACAGCAAGCATAAACGCCATTGAAGCCCCGGAAAATCACATGCATTCGCGCCGGAAATAACACGCTGCCTGTAATATCCTTTCCCAACGGTGCAATAGCCAGCATTGCATCGATTGCTGCTGCTGCATAAGGATTTCCCGGAAAAATTTCATCTGCCAATTGATAAATACTGATGGCAGTTCCACGACATTTTTGAAACAATTCCATAAAAGGACGATAATCCAAAAGGTGGTTATAGAGCCATTGTGCCGATTCATCCATATTCTTCCAGGATAGTGTTTGCGGTGATATCCGTTCTCGCAAAAGATTTAGTTCATCCAAACGCAAATCTTCACTTTTATCAATCGCGGAAATATCTACTTGTGCCAGGATCTTTGCATCAAGTTCATTTTTCCCCTTTGCCGATAATTGTGCAGGATAGCCCCATAAGTATTGAAAGCAATCTGGATTCATAGCGGACGTTAGTGCGCATGCAAATTGCTTAACAGCATCTATGTCATCCTCTGTAGTGTGTGGCATGCTCGCTGTTGTCAGAATAAACTGTATACGTTTCCTTTCAATTCCCAGCCGGGACATCATTCTTTGTATTAGGAAAGCTACCTCGCCCCCTGCTGAACCATGGTACATATGGGCTTCGTCAATAATGAATAATAGCTTTTCGTCAGGATTCGCACGTAGATAGGCTTCAGTATCATTCCAGATTTTATCTTCTCGTGGCCGTAATAGCATATATTCCAGCATTGAATAGTTTGTGATTAGAATATCTGGACAGGTTTTTTGCATTTCAAATCGCGCAACCATCTCCGCATCTAATGGATCGGTCGTATAAATTCCTTCCCGAACGCTTTGTATGTATGCGGCCAAATCATATTTTGCAGGTATACGACCGCTGTTTACCAATGCTTGATAGTATTCTTCTTCGCCGGGCTTTTTCAAATATGCTTCCAAAGCTCCCGCCAAAGCCCGGTCTTGACTGCTTACTGGTTCTGGACCCGCATAAGGGGTTCTGCCTGTATACATGCCAAATTGAGGCCGCCGTGCCGTGTCGCCGACAAGTTCATGGAATGCTTTTAGAAATAGACCTTGTGGGTCTCCTAACAAACGCCGTAAACGAGAAACTTGATCTGCCACCAAAGCATTCATTGGATACATAATAACCGCACGAACACCGCGTTGCTGATTCCAGTTCTTATTCTCCAACGCTTCACGTACAAGCTTCGCAATAAGTGGCCACATAAAGCATTCGGTTTTACCAGAACCCGTGCCGGTTGAAACAAAAAGATCATTGCCCTGCCACGCTTTTTCAAGTGCTTCAACCTGATGATGGAATGGCGTACGATATACTCCAAGATCATATTCTATTAATCTATCAAAGAAGAAACGAATTTTTTCTGGAAGTATCTTGCTATTTGAGATGCCATCCTCAATCGTCTCATATGCAGGAGAAGACTCAATATATGGCTCTGAAAACAGGTTCCCCGGGGTGTGCATCTCGTCTTGGCATGCATGAAAAAGAACCTCGGACCTGCCCAGGTATTGGCTCCCAAGATAATCGACAAGAGAATTCTTTAATTGCTCATGCATGTGTCGAGCGCCTTTATTCAGCATTGTTTTACCTCCAATTTATAACCGAGAAACATAAGACGACGTTGAACAATAGGCCATAGTGCTGGTGAAAGATTAAAACGCCACTGTGACTTTAAACCCGAAAAATCATCGGGCCAAGAAACCAATCGGAGAAAACGTGCTTCTGGTTCTGGCAGCCTGTATTGAGGCTCAATGCGGATCAAAGCGGAACTGATTGTATATAGGATCTTTTGAGGCGTCTTTTGGTTCATAATTGCTAATTGCGCATAATGATGCCATTTCATTTGAATGGCGTTGTCATTTATACGGCACATTTCGTGTTTCTGCATTAAATAGTAGTCATAAGAATTATCGTCTCTTTGGATTCGTGCAAGTATCATGGACTCTATTGATGGCTTTTTAGGAGTATAATACGATTCTCTCGCCGAACGATGAATGTTTAAATACTCCATATTTGATTCAATGTTCGCTTGTTGCAAAATACTTCTTCTCCATAATATCGAAGGGATTTCTGATGGTGGTACAGTAACCAAATCAAATGCATCGGCTATGTCATCGCGTTCAGCCCTCCGCTGAACATAGGGGGATAAACCGCTCATAGATATCGGTTCTTCCAGCGTCATACCTCGAATAATGGATACTCTATCGTCGCCAATTAAGCAATGGCCAATAGGAATAACATAATTCTCTTTATGATACATATTCCCATTCTTCAAATGAGTATCCCAAATATAGTCTATCACCTCTTGCGTATTAACATTTTTGTATTCAGGATATAGACTTAACAGCGAGTCCAACCGTTGTTTCGTGGAGCGGCGTACGCTCACAACGCTTACCCAATCATCTTTTGATTCCTCATCATCTCTATTATGCAGCGCTGTAAGCATCCAAAGGCTTGCAAAAGAAAGAAGAATCCTTGTCTCATATTGAAATCCTATTTCCCATGGAGCTTTTGATATACCCATATCGTTACCGATCTTTTGCAACCATTCTCTTTCATTCATGTTTCTCTCCAGCAAACAAAAGAATCTTATCTATTTCTTCCTGGTTCAATGTGGTACGATCATGAAGCATTTCTTTTATTCGGCTGGTCTTTCTCAGGCACAACAACAGAGGAAGACAGACAAACTCTATTGATATTTTTTGATATATATCGGGAGCCGCTGTGTTCAAAATGTTCGCAAGGAGTTTTGTAACGTTTTCTTGAAGCAGCGGGGAAAGATACTCGCCTGAGAACCATTTCCTCACATCATTGCGAGCTTTCCTTTTTTCTTCTTTTCCAAATGAAAAACTGAGATATTCAACCCCCTTCATAAAGTATGGTTGCGGCCTATCCAAGGACTGAATAAACCATTCTGTCAAAACAGGGAAAAACTCGGTAAACAGGCTTTCAGGTTCCATATATAGAGATTCTCTATGTCTCGCTGTGATAACAAACTTTTTATCCGGCAAAGAGTCCATAACAGCTCTGCATAAATCATATTTGCCGGGTTCAAGTGCATCATCCATACAAATAACAACTGCTTTTGACGGTTGGATTTCGGAGACAATACCTTGTATATCGAAAGCGTTACCAAACTGTATATGCGCACAGGGTTGGCCACTGAATGCGCAGGAAAACAAATCTGCAATGATGCTTGCGGAAGGTCCGGCAATCAACAATGATTGATTGGCAGCTGCTGCGGCAATCAGCAATTGGGCAAGGTACTCATTCGTCTGCGACGCGCAAATATCCTGTAAAGC
>Ga0208297_1001741_pt1 | contig 16940 bp, 20 predicted proteins | sample LMS_cellobiose_e_FD_187367 | JGI IMG/M metagenome (GOLD analysis project Ga0208297, IMG submission 187367) | Rumen-fistulated moose microbial communities from Alaska, USA - LMS_cellobiose_enrichment (SPAdes) (version 2) | ecosystem: Host-associated > Mammals > Digestive system > Stomach > Rumen... | reverse complement strand
GAATCTCTAAACTCAAAGATCAAAACCTTTAGATCCCAACTACGAGGTGTAAGCGACTATACCTTCTTCATGTATAGAATCTATAAGATCTTTGGATAACTTAAACACGGAACTTTGCAGGTGAGCCTTATTAAGCACAATCAAATAAATATCTTTAAGAACACCTTTAAGGGATGTTACATCACCATTTACATCACCATTTACATCACCATTTACATCACCATTTACATCACCATTTACATCACCATTTACATCACCAGCCCCTTCTGGTCTCCTGAACACAATCCTCACAAAACCACCCGACACCTCATACTCAGGCTCCGGCACCCCCTGCGCACGGCAGGCATCCACCATTCTGCCCACACCAGAACCCCAACTCTCCAAGAACGAAGACTTAAACAGCACCTCAGCAATCAGCGGATTATACGGATACGATGCATGTGCGCTCTTGATAGTCTCTGGCGTCAAGTCAAACGGCAAACGTCCTGGATTCTCAATCTCCACACGGTCATCATAAACAGCAATGCTTGGAGTCAAGTTATATTTCTCCAGCTGCCTATGGCAAAGGGCATTCGTCAGAGCCTCGCGCAAGGCCTCTGCCGGTATTTCAAGATGTTCCTCCTTTTGGAATCCCACTATCTTACCACTCTGTGAAAGGTGCTTAAACAAAAAGCCCATGCCCGCATCCAGCAGGTCAAAGAAATTCCCATCAACCTTTCCACTATCTACAAACTCCTTCTTATCCGTACCACGGAAACGCGCCAATCGCAATGCCATCTGAGTATATCTACTCAGGTTCTTGCCAAACAAAGCCACAGCTCCATTCAACACCTTCCCGTCACGCATCAGGTTCCACTTGTTCAACAACGACTCCACACTCTCAGCTTCTGCCGTTGCAGGCATACGTCCGCGTTCTACGCCAAGACGCACAACTCCACGAATCCGTTTCTCATCCAAGTCTGCCAATGCCACTCCCTCTGCTTCTTGTCTTTCCCATGCAAACTTCTCCGGTTTAGCCGCCCGCAGCCGCTCCTCATACATTTCCTGCGGCATTACCTGCGTAGTGCTCTCATTCTTGTAATATGGACATCCATGATATGTGTAAGGCATCTGCCCCCACTGATTCACCCTCTTATACTCCTCCCACAAAGATAACAGCCTTTCCAACATCTCCGCTCTCTCAGCCTTCAGTTCTCCCTTATTTTTCAATTTTCTTTGCTGCTTAACCCAGTTAAGCATATCATGTTCCTCTAAACGATGACGTGACGGATTTCTATGGTTCTTCTCCATAAAGTCCATCACGTCCTGATATCTTTTATTCCACTTCTCGTCTTGCGTCATACATAAGTATCATTAAGCATCATCCCCGCTTCAGGCACAGTGTCGAATTCGCGCCACAGAGCCTTCCGCTCCCCGCACAGACGAGCCGCCCGCTAAAGCGGTCGCCTCGTCTGTCTATCCTGCCGCACTATCATCTTTAGGACGCCTTTGCAGCACAAACACAAAGCTACAAAACTCCCAGATTGCTTTCAGGTACTTCATAGCCAACTATTATCTTTTATCTCTTATCTATCAACTACAAATAGACTATTATCTCTTTTCTATTATCTATTAACTATGAGAACGCCTTCCACCTCATGCTCCACAAACGGCCCCTCCTTACATTCAAAGATAACACTCCCTGACTCTAACGACCCCAGCCTATGCCACACATTCTTAGGGATATCAACCCCATAACTGCCACTCTCTTGACTCAACACCACTTCTTCTATGACAGAACCATCATCATTGTGAGTCGTCACTCTAACCTTGCCTCGCAGGATAACGAAAGACTCATCCTTCGTTGGGTGCTTATGGATGGGTACCACAGTCCCTGGCTCCACCGCATTCAAAAACCGATGGCACTTCTCTTCCAGCGACTGATGAAAGTTATAGTTCATGCGCAGACGGGGAGAAGCCTTCGCCTGGGCCGAAACCTCATCCAGCAATGTACTATCAATAATCTTCATATGTTTCTCTTAACCAAACTTCACGAGACGAACTCGCGTTCGCTTCGTGAAGTTATCCAATTCTCGTTTATGTTATGCCGGGAGGCGGTCAATCACGCTCCGGCCAAGCTCCGACTAAAGCGCCAACCACACACCAACCAATACCCCGGCCGAAACGCCAATCAAAAGCCAATCAAAACCCCATCCAATCACTCCCCCGTCAGACCCCCACAGCGCCACCGCCCCCACCGGGCCCAGAACAGGAAGCGGCAGAACTGCCAAAGGGCGCTCAAGGGCCGCATCATCTCTCCTTCACACTCGTCCAAAAAGTCTTAAAGATCCTCCGCCTTCTCCATCAACTCGTTCTCGTTCCGGAACTTGATCGACGCCGGATCCGTGATCCCCGGCCGCACATCCAGCACTCGCATTCGCACCAGCTCCGCCCCGTCAAATCTAACATCAAGCCAGGATATCCTCCGGCCCGGTGGGCTCGTACGGCCCGTCTTTCACCTCCATGATCACCGTGCCGCTCTCGAGGGCGCGCACCGTGTGCCACTGCCCCAAGGGAATATTCAGCGCGACCACAGGCCCGTTCGGCGACAGTTCAATCGCCTCCGTGCACATCCGTTCCAGATCATCGTAGAACTCCTCCACGAGCCGGCCCCGCAGGCAAACTACCGTCTCCGAGCTCTTCCGGTGCCGATGAATCGGCACCACCGAGCCCGGCTCAATCGCATTGAGCATCCGCTGCGACTGATCTTCCGGACCATTCCTTAAATCCAGATTCATCCGCAACCGCGGAGAGGCCTTCGCCTGCTCCGTCAAATCATCCAACAAAACCTGCGTTATCTTCATTTCAATATCATTCTGAGCATTTACGCTGTCATTCTGAGCGAAGCGAAGAATCTACTTCTTCAGCGAGGCCAGATACTCCTCATGCAAATGGTAATACTTCTTCATAAACACCACATACGCCAGCACCAGCACCACGATCACAGCCGCCAGGAACGCCAGCCACGTGACATCGTTCGCCTGCAGGATCAGCCGCCCTCCGGCAAACAGCATGATGAATGCGAGCTACGCTCGTTGGGTTTGTCGGTGATGTTACCCTTGTCCGCAATGCGGAAATAAATCAGCTCCGCTGCAAGCAGCAGCACAGCAATAATAACGTATGTTAACCACATATTCATAGTCTTTCAGTTTTTATCCTATAATCTCCCACTCTCCAGAGTCACCGCCCTTACGCCGTATCTTTTTGTCGCGCAACTCATCAATTGCCTTTCTCACTTGCCGCTCGCTTGTTTCAAGCCTTCTTGCAAGTTCTGCTCTTGAAATAGCATGATTCTCTTTTATCAAATCATAGACAGCATTCAGCAGATTTGGATCAGCTTTGGGGCGCTCTGGATCACTCTGGATCACCTCTGGATCGCTCTGGACCGTTCCAGACACTTCCCGCCGCCACATCACCACCAAGAAATCCTCATCCTGCCGAAACTCTGGCCTGCGCAATCCCAGCTCCACGCACCTGTCTATCACATCGTTGGTACCGGTCCCCTCCTGCTCGATATATCCCGCCAGATAGACAGGATTCGCCAAAAGCGGATTCACCGGCAACGATGCGTGCTCGCCATTCAGTTTCTCCACCGTCATCCCTTTCGGGAGCCGACCCGGATTCCACACCTCCAGCCTGTCTTTGAACAGCATCACCTGCACGCTCCCCGTGCTCAGGTAGTCGCGGTGCACCACGGCATTCACAATGGTCTCGGTCACCGCCTGCACCGGCAGCTCATACTCCACATCCACCTGTGCTGATGCTGTCCGCTCACCCACACGCGCATCAATGTGCGACATCACGAAAGCCACCGCCTGGTCGACAACCTCAAACACACTTCCTCCATTCCGGAATCAATAACATCACCCAAAGATGGCATCTCGGGAAGTCCAGGAAGCATCATCCCAAATAGCTTTTGTGAGCGAGCTTCCTCCGGAATTGGGAAGGGGATGTCGAGAATCGCTTTCAGCAACCCTCCAACAAGTGGGACATCATTATCGACAGAGGACACCAGTTCCGAGAAACTTGGAACACGATCCAAATTCTGTCCTTTGTGTGTTTGGTAATAATCTGATGGCGTTGCAAGATATGGATGTGCGGTTTTTTCCTTCTGGTTATAGCTTAGCAAATGGTTATCGACCAAAGACTCCAGCATCTGGATATCCTGGAGCAATCTCTCATCTCCTTCGCTCCTCATCGCATCTTCGAAGTGAGCTGATGAATACACAAAGAACAAATCCCGTTTATGTGTAATCAGGAACTCCCTGATATTCGCATACTCTGGCTTCTTCAGATTACTGACTACTCCCCAATCGAGATAGACACGCTTCATCTTTCTCGTCCTTTATTCAACAATTGTTTCAAAGCATCCATTTTTTCAATCACATATTGATTCTCGGGTTCAACGGAATGCCAATACGCGATTTCTCCAAGAAGGCGGTATCCTGCAAGAAGATCACGGCTTTTGGTGTGCTTGAGATGATTGTAAAGCCCATAGGTAAGAATGTAATGGATTTTTTGACGGATAGCGCGCTTTCGTTCGCGAGGAATCGTGATAATGCCTGAGGATATGGAGACTCCTGTGATTATTTTGCGAGAGCCTTTTCCAGAACGACGAGTTTTTTCTCGATTCACCCTCAGATTATACTCCTTTACTGTTTCCGAAATGCTCTTTATCATGGGAACGGGAATGCAGCTGCCAGAAAAAGTCAAGTCATCTGCGTAGCGGGTATAACGCAGGTCTTCTTGATACGCGAGACGGTCTAGATCCATATCCATTCCTCGGTAAATGGCATTGCTAAGCAGCGGGCTAGTTGGCGCACCTTGAGGCAATCTCCCATCTTTGCAACAGAGGTATCCTAATGTCCCCGATAAACAGACATCATATCCTAGAGCCATAAAATAGCGTTTGACCGACGCTTCAGTAATAGACGGGAAGAAATCTTTTATGTCCATCTTCAGTAAGACATCAGCGCCAAGATGAGGTCTGGCATTATCGACAATGGTTTTTCCCCGAGCAAAGCCTACCGAAGATGGATGGATAACGGCCGTTGGCGTTAGGATATTATCTAATATCCATCTTTGAACCATCTTCAAAGATGGATACGGCGCCTCGATTAAGCGTTCTCCTCCGCTTCGTTTTTTGATAGTATATGTGCGATAGAATTTATCGCGCGCATAATACATCCTCTTCAACATACCATGATCAATCCCTATCAGCAAGGCTAAGTGTTGCGGATTAAGGATAACAGGAGCACCGGTCTTGGAGAGCGCAAGAACAGTGCCCGAATACGCTTGTTTCTCGTATTCGGGCATTTCCGATTGTTCAATGGCGTTCAGCCAGTTTTGATACTGTTCTTGCATAGAAAAAAGTGCAATGAACTTCACTTGTGCGTAAGACAGAGCAATAACTACCTCTTGACTTTGGGGGCTTCGAGACGCGGGAAGGCGAGGCCTCGCCTTCCCGTGGCGAAGGAGACACGAAAGTCAAGGGGTAATCATTATTATGCCTTGCGCATAATAAAGGTTAAAACGATTGTTAATTTTGGAGACGACTTCATCTCTACAATGCTGAAGTTCATTGCACTATCTTACTAATAACGCTTACATCACCTATCAATGCCTTAGGGCCTGAAAACTTTTCAGGGACTTTTTTAAAACTCAAGGATGGCCTCATCAACGCATCACCCAACTCCGAGGCTAATAGCGTTTCTCCTTTTTCCGTCAAACTGTAACGAATATCTTCTCTTTCAACCAACCCTTTATTCCTCTGTTGTTCAAGCGTTACGAATAACGTTGTAGGCGGAATTTTCGTGGCCTTATGAAGTTCGTATGCATCTACACTCCCTTCTTCATATAAGGTCCTCAATATATGTAAGCCATCATTATCCATGTCCTTAGGATCTTCTAAACATACTATGATACTCATCCCGGTTCTCCTTGAACAATCCCCACCAGAATATTGCAAGCATATTGTCAGACATCCGGTAGTGAACATTATAGTAAACACCGGCCATATCTCCAAAACCAAAGCCGAACTTCGAGAGTTCACAGTGTTTGCTATCATTGTTCCGGTTATTTAAGCGGCTCAATATCCCTTCCATAACCTTGGCCTCATGGATAGCAGTAGTTCTGTCAAAAGCTTTCTCCAGCCATAAAGGAACATAGATATTGTCCTGTGATAGAAATGGATAATTAACTTTTGCTGCCGACATCCCGGCTAACGCTATCACATAAACATCCCTATGTTTTGGAGCCTTCGCCAATTCAGAAACCAAAAGTTGATATCGCTGATCAATTGTAAAACCTGAACCGATAAAATCATCCACCAAAATGACTTTATCATTGTTCCCTTTAAGTGCCCGAAAACGATGATGATAGTCATATATATTTTTAAAACACCTATCCTCCCAACCAAACAGATGGTCTTGTAATTGCTTCAAAAAGACATAAGATCCATCATTATCAGTAGGGACCTCCCGAGTTGCCACGAATACGGTATTCTGTGCCGTACATCCCCACTCCTGCAAACGATTTATGATATTATGAAAAAGATCCTCCGTAGCATCAATATCAACATACGAAAAACGGCCCAAAAGCTGCCGAAGCAGACTACGTTCCTCAGCCGACCGAATAAGCCTATCCATCATCTCATCAAAGCCACGCCTATGCATAGGACGGCTTATCCAAGGATAAGTGTTCAACATATCCATTGCAAAGGAAAACTCCTCCGGTGACAAGACGCGCCTTGTATGATAAGATTCAGCCACGACAAATGATTATAAATACTCTTCCTGGTCAATCTCTTTGATCAGGAGTTTATACTTAGCCCGGATATCTTCACGCTGATAAAACTCCAGCAAATCCGCCTTTCCCAGATATCCGTCTTCCAGGTACTTGGCAAGATATTGCTGCGTGAATTCAATAGACATCAAGCTTTTCTCGATATTCTTAAGTATCTGCTGATTGTTCTTAATGTTGGATTGAACAAGACCACGAATAGCCTGCACATCCTTGATGTCCTTCAAGATGCGTTGGATAAGCATATTCACGAACCCCACCTCCACGTTCTTTCCATCCCGGCGAAGCGCAAGCCCCCGTGCAAGGTTATATGCCACAGCCAGGTTATGGTAATCTGAAGCCTCGTAATCAATAATACATACAAATCCAATATCTTCAATATACGAAACCCCGTCAACGACGCGTTGGATAGAGGCATCTGCCAACGTTTTATCAAAAACAATAATGCTGGCATTAGCAGCCCGATTCACGGTCGCTTCCAGCAACTGACTCCACGCTGTATCATACTTGTTGGAGCCAATATCCAGAGAATCCACATCCCCCAACTTTATACTCTTGTCAAACTTGCACTCAATTGCTATCTTCCTGCCAGCGCTTTCTCCACCGACATAAGCAATGATATCACCTGTTTTGTTGTTCTTCAATGTGCCTTTTGTGGTTCCAGATAATGACACCACATCATTCAATCCCCGCTGGTCTATATAAGCATCTAAGAATTCCAGAATATCATTCTCCGCGGCCACACCCTTGATAGCGGTCTTATGAAATACCTCCTGCTTCATATCGAACAGAAGTTTCAGGTTCTCCAACTGGACGCCCAGGTCATCAGTGGTTTTTGCCAAGAATGATGAGAAGCGATCTTCCATTTGGGCCAATACACCGATACGGATAGCTCGTAACAAAGCCGTCTCTCGCTCCGATTCCGGCAACGAATCAAAATAGCGAAAGACCAACTCATCGGAAATCTCGAAACTGTCTATCTCTACGCGAGAGAGTTTATGATTCAGTCTCATTAGCGGATCTGACGATAGGAATAATTATTGCGGATATAAGCGACAAAGTATTTCCCGTGCGATGGAGCGGACATCAATGCTTTATAAACAGATTCGGGAACCCCGGAATACTGATAAACGGAGCCCGATTTGAAAGCAACCTCCAGGACACCCTCTTCATAGCCGACAGAGGCAAGATTTGACGAACTTACAGGAATACGTTCCATACCAAATTGGATTAAAGATTAGAAAAACTATATCGATGCTGTTCGGGAACGATAAATCGGTTTCCCGACCATATAAGAAATCAGATAATAAAGAAACTGACTGGGCTGTGTGTTCAGGAATTCACTTATCAACCATTGTTCCTTCTCATCCATGAGAGAATCAAAGAAATATGGATTGTAGCGAGTCACAGAGCCCAAGAAAAACATTATTGCGTAAATCACAGAAGTCGAAGAGATTGCCACCTTGGGTGATAATGGTAAATACATCCGATACTCATTCCCGTCAGTATATGCTCGAAGCCCCTTGGACAGCAATGATGATGATAAATCATACCAGTCCTGCCTTCTAATGTTATAACCAGGCATCACTATTCTTTGATGATACTCAAAATAGTCCCCCCTATCTTGAATATCATATCCCGCCGCAACCAATGCTCCCATCATCGCGGCATCACACTTCTTCAAAGTCGCAATGAACTCAAGGGTCCTTCCTTCTCTGACACAACAAGGATTCAATAACCTTACAAAAGACTCAGGCATGTCATAAGTCTCACAAAATGTTCTATGAATACCAATACACGATGCCAGACAATCCTTTAATTGCAATTCCGTAGGTGACATGAAAGGTAGTGCATCTCCTAACGCTGACATTAGAGAATATGCAACTGAAATCCTGGGGGACGAATACAAGGTGAGAATCTTGACTTCCGCTGTTTGGATAGTTGTATTACCCTTTACATCCGTTTCAATGCCATGCATATACTCATCATCAGGACTTGTCCCCTGCGTAATACATAGAAACACCTTAGCCAAGTTGAGGAATGAGTAGTAATACAGAAGCGGCTGTGATTTCACTGGTGCCGACTCCGCCGCTTGATAGAAATACTTTGCCTGCTCATGCAAAGACAATAAGAACTCCTTGGTAACACTATTCTTATACTTAACAAATTGCTTGATAATGTAGTCAAGCAGTGCCCACAAGTCAGAAACCCGATTCCGATCTAACTTCAAAAGAGAATCCGAAGCGCAAGAAGAACAGAATAAAGGGAAGCCGTATTTAAACTCAACTGTCGCCATAAGCTTACAGGAGCAAAAACAAAACAATTATAAATCCACTATCGAAACCGCGTTCTTTGCTCCTTCTCGTATCACGATGTAGATGTCTTGGTTGATGTGGTCGCGGTTGAGTTCAAAGCATTTGATAATGTAGCGGAGCAGGTCTTGTTCTGACTGGCCGGTGCGGGAGAGGAAGCCGCCGATGATGGGCATGATGACGGGATAACCTTGAGCGTGAGAATCGCAGAATTCGATAGTGCGCTGTATGGCCAGGCAGTACTCTGAGCGGGAAGTCTCCGCTTTCAACTCCGCGTTGAAGGCGCTTACGCCCACCATGAAGTAATGCAGCTTATCCGAAACCGGGACATCCACAGCCGTACCAACCTCATACCGCTTTAAATTACCCTGCGGTTTCTGTTGGGGCGTCAGCACCTCAAAACCAGCCGCGGGAGAAATGAACAGTTGAATGGTATCATCAAGTGTCTTCGGTGTATAGATACCCGCATCATAAAGTCTTTTCAGCGAAATCCCATGCAACGTGGCCGATGAAATCAAATTGTCGTCCACCACAGTATCAAAGCAACGGTTAACAGCGAAACAGACATTGCGCCTCTTCATCGACTTGGGAACAATCCTCTCATCAAACAAATCCCCATACAACACGTAAACGCCCTTCCCATTTCGACCATCAACCAATTTCCTCTTCCTCTTGAAAAGAACAAACACGCACACCCCAATCGCAGACAAAATCCATACACCGAGAAGAATCAGCACGCTTACTATTACCTTACACTCTATTGATGTTGCATCCGGGAAAAAGCCTTCAAGTGCCACAAACATCCTCACAAATCCAAGAATGGCATAAATGGATACCATCACAGATGAGGCCTTCTTCAAAATGAATGCACGACTATTCCACAAACGTTTAAGCATAACAAAAGGATTACAACCAAACTGTCAGTGCAAGAATACCTGTCGTAATGCTTTGAAGGATACAATCAGTACTTTCGCCAGACCATTTTGTTCACCACGCCCACGTAGCTCTGGATGATGCGGACCACCTTGGTGGAGACGTTCTCGTCCACGTAGTCGGGCACGGGGATGCCGGGGTTGCCGTCGCGGATGAGCTCCACAGCCACGTCGACGCTCTGCAGGAGGCCGACGGTGTCGATGCCGCTAAGCACGAAGCAGCCCTTGTCCAGGGCTTCCGGGCGCTCGGTTGAGGTGCGGATGCACACAGCCGGGAAAGGATGCCCGACGCTGGTGAAGAAGGACGACTCCTCAGGCAGGGTGCCGGAGTCGGACACCACGCAGAAGGCGTTCATCTGCAGACAATTGTAGTCGTGGAAGCCGAGGGGCTCGTGCTGGATGACACGCGCATCGAGCTGGAAGCCGCTGGCCTCCAGGCGCTTGCGGCTGCGCGGATGGCAGGAGTACAGAATGGGCATATCGTACTTCTCTGCCATTTTGTTAATCGCATTGAACAGCGACAGGAAGTTCTTCTCAGTGTCGATGTTCTCCTCGCGGTGGGCGCTCAAAAGAATGTACTTTCCTTTCTCAAGGCCCAGCCGGGCATGAATGTCCGAAGCCTCAATCTTCACCAGATTGTTATGCAACACCTCAGCCATCGGGGAGCCAGTCACATACGTACGCTCCTTGGGCAGACCGGTATCCGCAAGATACCGGCGGGCGTGCTCCGAGTACGCCATATTCACATCAGAAATGATATCCACAATCCTGCGGTTAGTCTCCTCTGGCAGGCATTCGTCCTTACAGCGGTTGCCGGCTTCCATGTGGAAGATGGGGATGTGCAGCCTCTTGGCGCCGATAACACTCAAACACGAGTTTGTATCTCCTAATACCAGTACAGCGTCGGGCTGAACCTCAACCATCAGCTGGTAGCTTTTAGCAATGATGTTGCCCATGGTTTCGCCGAGGTCATTGCCCACGGCCTCCATGTACACGTCCGGGTCAGCAAGCTTCAGGTCCTTGAAAAACACGCCATTGAGGTTGTAGTCATAGTTCTGGCCCGTGTGCGCCAGCAGGCAGTCGAAATACTCGCGGCATTTGTTAATCACTGCAGCCAGGCGGATAATCTCCGGCCTTGTACCAACAATTATCAGAAGCTTCAGTTTCCCGTTATTCTTGAATTGTGCCATATCAATTATTCTACAGGTTCAAAGTACGTATCAGGTTTATCCGGGTCAAAGAGCTCGTTGGCCCACATCAGCGTCACGAGCGGCTCGGTGTCCGACAAATTTACAATATTATGCGTATATCCCGGCAACATATGCACAGCCTTTATCTCGGAACCGGAGACTTCGAAGTTCAGCACTTCGTCGGAACCCACGCGGCGCTCCTGAATCAGCGCCCGTCCGGAGACGACGATGAAGAACTCCCACTTGGTGTTGTGCCAGTGCTGGCCTTTGGTCACACCCGGCAGCGAGACGTTCACCGAAAACTGGCCACAGTTGAGCGTCTTCACAAGCTCCGTAAACGACCCGCGCGCGTCCGAATTGGTCTTCAGCGGAAACGCCACCTTGGACGCAGGCAGATACGACAAGAACGTCGAGTACAACTTCTTGGCAAACGACCCGGCCGGAATCTCCGGCACAATCAGCGTCGACCGCTGCGCCTCAAACGACTTGAGCAGCGAGACAATCTCCCCCAGCGTCGCCTTGTGCGTCACCGGCACGTAGCAGTAGCGGCCAGAAGCAGAAGGCAGCACCTCCAGCCCCTCAAACTCACACTTATGTTCCTCGCCCCGCAGGCAGGTAATCATCTCATCCACCAAGTCGTCGATGTACAGCAACTCCAGCTCCACCGACGGATCATTCACCGTATACGGCAGGTCATTCGCCATGGCATTGCAGAACGTCGCCACGGCAGAATTGTAATTCGGCCGGCACCACTTGCCGAAGAGATTCGGGAAGCGATAGATCAGCACACGCGAGCCCGTTTCAGCACCATAAGAAAGGAACAAATCCTCCCCCGCCTTCTTCGAACGACCGTACTCCGAATTCCCAAACCGTCCTGTCAGCGACGCCTGCTGCGACGACGAAAGCATCACTGGGCAAGCATTCCCGTGCTTCCGCAAAGTATCCAGCAACACAGAGGCAAACCCAAAGTTCCCCTCCATAAACTCCGAAGCATTCTGCGGCCGATTCACGCCCGCCAGGTTGAACACAAAGTCCGCCGCGGCGCACCACGCATCCAACTCCTCCGGAGTCGAATCCAGATCATACTCAAACACCTCATCCACCACCACATTGCCATAGCAACGCGCCTTCCCGTCCCGAATATTCTTCAATTGTGCGCACAGGTTCTTGCCCACGAACCCCTTTGCGCCAGTAACAAGTATCTTCATACTTTCAATATAATCATTTCAACAAAGCCTTCGCCTTCTCCAACGACTCCGCGATATCTTCCGGCGCCAAAGTGCCACCCAGCATCCGGCAAACATACTCGGGTGTAACACACGCCGGATCCATAGAACAGGAACGGGCTTCGTTCTCCAGGAACGTTTTCAACCGGCCAACGCGCCCAACCTCAAGAATGTCTTCAGGGCCGAGGGGTTCATACGCCCCGTCCTTGCATTCCAGGATCACCGTCCCACTCTCCAGTACACGCACAGTATGCCACTGCCCTATCGGAATGTTGAGGGCGACGACCGGTCCGTTGGGAGACAACTCGATAGACTCCGTACAGACCATCTCCAGCTCATCATAGAATTCCTCCACCAGACGCCCACGTAGACACACCACCGTCTCGGTACTCTTTGTATGCCGATGAATAGGAAGCGGCGAACCCGGCTCGATGGCATTCAGCATCCGCTGACTCTTATCCTCTGCAGAATTCCGCAGATCCAGATTCATTCTCAAGCGAGGCGAAGCCTTCGCCTGCTCTGTAAGGCTATCCAGTAGTCCTTGTGTTATCTTTTCGGTCATATATCTTTTAATCAAAACCCTTTATTTCTTCAGTGATGCCAAATACTCCTCATGCAAATGATAATACTTCTTCATAAACACCACATACGCCGCCGCCAGCACCAGCGCCACCACAACCAGATAAACCCAATGCGCCAGCACCGTATTCGGAATCAGATACACCATCACCAGCGAAATCGCCAGCTGCAGCGCCATATAAATGAGCGACACTACCACGTGGCTCATCCCCAACTCATTCGCCATCAGCTGATACGCGTGCTTGCGGTGCGCCTCCCCGAGGTTCTCGTGCAGCATAATCCTATGAAGAATGGTGCAGCAACCGTCTATACCATAAACGATTAAGAATGTCAGCCAGGTGATGTCATTCGTGGATAGTATCAACTTTCCAATTGCGAATAACATAATGAACGCAATTCCAACCGAACCGACATCTCCGGCAAAGCATTTAGCCTTTCCTCGAGGCCGGAAGTTGAAAAAACTGAACACAAGCACGCCGATAATAGCCACCACCAGGAAAGACTCGTCAATAAAGCCTACTGTCATCCTGAGCGAAGCGAAGGATCTATTCGCCAGCAGCAGCGGCACCAACACCGCCAGAGAATACCCTGCCGTGATGCCGTTGATGCCGTCCATGAAGTTAATCACGTCCGTCGCGCCCACAAAAACAATCAGCGCAACAAGGCCGATGAGAACCTTCCAGTACCACGCCAACGCCATAAACCAGGTACCCTGCCCCATCAGGCCCCAGAACATCAGTCCCGTGGCCACGAACTGCACCACCAGGCGAACGCTGTCCGGAAGCGAATGAATATCATCCCAGAAACTGATACCGCAAATGAGCAGAAGGCCGATGATAAACGGCAAATACCCCTGCACAGTGGCCCAGTTGCCCAGCACCATCTGCCACACCATCCACACCAGAATGGAGATGGAGAAGATTATTCCGCCACCTCGCAGCACGATGGTAGTGTGCGAACTGCGCTGGTTGGGCTTGTCGATGATGTTGCACTTATCCGCAATTCTAAAGTAAATCAACTCTGCTGCCAGCAACATCACAGCAATAATTCCGTATGTCAACCAAATATTCATATAGTTAATATGTATTATTACCAGCAACTCATTTATGTGCCTCACCTATAATACTCTCTAAAAAACCTTTGCACCGCTTCTTGCTGGCACTGTTGGTTCTAAAACCACTCGCTGTATTCTTTCAATAGACGTTGAAAGTGTTCTGCTCTTTCCTACCCGTCAATAGCTTTACACATCTGCTCTGCTATCCACTACTCCCCCCATTCAATACAAATACTCCGTTGTTACCGATAATGATGTATTGTTGTTTCTGAAAACGCTGCACGCTATCTTACCGAAATTGCTGCACTCGCAGTTACCGTTAACAACTGCCGATTCTCGTTCAAAATCGACGTCCGTCAACTCTTTATTGAGGGCCGATGAAATCCTATACACTGCACCGAAAATCCGTAAAATTGCTACGCCTGCGCCGCTACAGTGCCGATAATCAGTTCAAGGAGTATTGATAATAACATGTTCACGGCTTTAATTTGACCTCCTTATCAAAGAAATGCGCCCATACGCTATTAAAAAGGAAAGACGGCATAGAGGTGTAACCAAACTGCTGGTACTTCTTGCCGTTGCGCAGGATGCTGAAGAACAACTCAACACGTCTTCCAAACCAAGAGCGGGGGCTTTTTGCTACCGGGGTCTTGAATATCCCATCAAACACCTCTTGATATGATGGCTGGAGCTCCTGATATTCCATTTTGCCTTCCACCACATCTGCCAAGGCTTCTATCAGCGGCAGGAACTTGTCAAACTTAAACGCCTCGCATTTTGCCTTAAAAGCATCCCAATCCACCGACTGCCTCCTGAGCACCACCCAGTCCACGATATGTTTCAGCGTCAAATGTCCATGCAGCAAGTCCCCCAGGGCGTGCTCTATATAAAGCATCACAGTAAACATCAACGGAGGACACACCAGTGTGGTTCCTTCAAAACACTCCTTAGGTTCACCATCCAGCAACGAACGCAAGTAGCGCTCAAATTCTTTCAGGTGTTTATTGCCCCTTACCGGTGTAATATACCTGTGACACTCCACATAGACATTGTCCAGTGTGAACTCTACCTCCTTATATACCTCGTGCTCCAGCCGTATTCCCTGTCCTTCCAACAACTCACAAGCACGTCCCCACTCTCCACCTATGAACACATCCAAATCACAACTGTAGCGATGCAATGGTACAGGATAGTATTTCGCAATGGAACGCCCCTTCAGCACAGTAGCTTGGATCCCTTCTGCAGCCCATAGCTTATCCAGCTTACACGCAACGCTCCAAGTCTGCTCAAATTGCTGCCGATGCATCTCAGAAAGACCAATCCACTGCAACAGTATTTGTTTAGGGATAGTTCCGACTGGTAGTTGTTCTATAGCCTCAAGGCAAATCCCTTGAACCCCCTGTTCAGATGCCAGCTCAAGTACACTCTCCCATTCAGCACCCTGAGACAATTCCATTTGATTAGATTTGTCTAGTGCCTTTCGGAGTAATTCCAGTAAAGAATTATAATTCTCCAATTCCTAAATTCTTGACTTATATCTTATAGTTCATCAACACATCCAGCGGTTCCCAGCCCAACTCGCGGCGGGCTTTTTCATTGCTGAATGTAAGTGACTTTGTCATCTTCTCCAGTTTATAGGTATTGATGGGTGCCTTACTTCCAAGCAAATCACCTACTTTAGCCATACACCATGCCATCCAGTAAGGAATGCTGATGGGTTTATGCTTACCAAGTTGTTTGGCTACAGATGCAGATATTTCACCAAATGTAGGCTGGCGGGTATCACATACATTATATACTCCACCCTTCTCCACCAACAGAGGAAGTAAATGTGCAATATCCTCAGCCATCAAAATGCTCTTCACCACCTTACCACCAGCAATGTTCATATAGAATCCCTTCTTGATTCCATTCACCATAGCACCAAGATTGCCTGGAGCATTCTTGCCTGCAAGCAGTGATGGACGGAGAATGCCAAGAACAACATCATTCTTCTGGCACCATTCAGTCAGATACTTCTCTGCCATAATCTTACTCTCTGCATAAGGGCTATCGCCCTCCAAAGGATGCTCTTCGGTTATCAGTTCACCATACTCACATCCATATACAGCAACAGTGCTAACAAATATTAAGGCCTTGGGCGCACCTACATTCTCCAATGCCTTGCAAAGATTAATCGTCCCTTGGTAATTCACATCATAGAACACCTGTTTCTCTTTCTCTGTTTTGGGTACGGAATGAGCCTTGCCGGCTGCATGAAGCACCACTTCATAATGGGTATTAATCGGTGGTATTTCCTTGGCCATGTTTATCTTGATATCATCCTCATCGGTTAGTCCGACGGTATGGACATCGTAGCTCTTTTCAAGTATGGGACGGATATTATAGCCCAAAAATCCAGATGCCCCGGTAAATAATAATTTCTTCATTATTGTAACATTAATTCTTGAAAATCCCGAATATCCTTTTCATTGACCCCCTGCATTTTAAGAAAGCGCTCAGCAACAGCCTGGCTAGACATGTCATTATTCCCAGCTGCGAACACGGAGAACACATTTGAGCAATGTGTACAGTAACGAAAATTCTCTTTATCATAGTATTGGGGAGCAAAGGAGGTTAGTTCGTAATCTTTCGCAATATCAGAATCAATGACACCCAATAAGGCCTCAAACAACATAATTAGGGATTGTCGTTTAATGTTTTCAATTTGAGCCGGTCGGGAGCCATCCCATGTTTGCTGCCGCATCCAACTCGTCGTTTTATATCATTTTCCGCTTGGTCCGGGTTTCATCGCCTGGATTTCGCGT
>Ga0208297_1001740_pt1 | contig 16942 bp, 18 predicted proteins | sample LMS_cellobiose_e_FD_187367 | JGI IMG/M metagenome (GOLD analysis project Ga0208297, IMG submission 187367) | Rumen-fistulated moose microbial communities from Alaska, USA - LMS_cellobiose_enrichment (SPAdes) (version 2) | ecosystem: Host-associated > Mammals > Digestive system > Stomach > Rumen... | reverse complement strand
CTTTTCCCCGATCCTGTCCGTGGCCCGCTCCCGCTGATCCTTTGTGAGCAGGTCCAGGGTGTAAGCGGCCAGGGGATTTTCCGTCAGCGCTTCCTGGGCGATCCAATGGTTCTCCGTGCTTTCCGCCACGTCGGACGCGATTTTTTCAAGCAAATCCTGCGCTTGCTGAAAAGCCTGCTGGGAAAGCAGGCTTGCTGCGGGAAGGGATGATATGCGCCCAAGCTGTTCCTGTATGAATGCTTCAGCCAATCGTTTCATTTTCTTTTCTTACCAGTTGCTTTCTTCAAAGAAGTGGATTTGTGCAGCTTCCCGGCTGGCCGGGGTTGCTGTATTACAAATCACGACCGGTGATTCTCCTCTTTCAGATTATATGAACTACTCTATTTTCGTTGCAGAGGCGCCCTTCATCCAGTTCCTCCTGGTGCCAGTTCTTTGTTCTCAGCTTTTGCCTGCTTCGTTACACAGCCGTCCATAATGTTCCTTTGTTTGACCTACATGCCCGTCTGCTGCACTTATAATGGTCGCAACCACACATCCAACTCCCGCTGTCCAAACGGACAGGTGAAACTCAGAATCGGTGGCATCATTGCAGGTGCCGCCCGCCGCGTTCTCCATTTCTTCCGGGGCCAGTTCTTTGTTGCCAGCCTGTGTCTGCTCCTTCAGGAAAGCCTTGATTTCGTCCAGGGTCGTGTCAACGCCATGTTCCCTGGCAAAGGCGATGATCGCTTCCTCGCTCTGGGCCGCGGCCGCAAAGGCCTTTTTCAGGTCGTCATTGGCAATGATTTCGTTGTAGAGTTCCTGCACAGTTTTCATTTCTTTATTCTCCTTTTTTACTCATATCAATTTGTTCCGGTCTCAATTGCTTCTTCAATCGTGTGGGTGGCGGTGCGGGCTGAAACGGTCAAAGTTAATCGTTACGGTTGCACAGTCGGCCATCGGCATCTTTTTCCTGCCCTACATGCCTGTCTTTCGCTACTGCGCTTATCAAGGCTTCAAATGCGCATCCAACCCCTATAGTGAAAATGGAAAATTGTCTTTCTTTGTCGGTCCTTTTATTGCATGTGCCGCCCGCCGCGTTCTCCATTTCCTCCGGGGTCAGTTCTTTGTTGTCTGCCTGCGTCTGCTCCTTCAGGAACGCCTTGATTTCATCCAGGGTCGTGTCTACGCCGTGCTCCTTGGCAAATTCGACTACCTTGTTGTCCTTCGCCGCTTCGACAAAAGCATTTTTCAGGCCGTCGTTGGCGATGATCTCGTTGTAAAGCTCCTGCAAAGTTTTCATTTCTTCATTCTCCCTGGTTCAGATTTTATTTTTATTCTTTATTTTTGCTGCAAAGACGCCCTTCATCTGGATCCTCCTGACCTACATGGCTCCCTTTTTTAACTGCGCTGGCGAACGCGCCAATGGCGCACCCGAGTCCGAACGATAAGGCGGAAGCAATGGCTTCGCCCGTCGTGAACTTGTTGCAGGTGCCGCCCGCCGCGTTCTCCATTTCTTCCGGGGCCAGTTCTTTGTTCTCAGCCTGCGCCTGCTCCTTCAGGAAAGCCTTGATTTCGTCCATTGTTGTTTCAACGCCGTGTTCCTTGGCAAATTCGACGATCTTGTTGTCCTTTACCGCTTCGACGAAAGCCTTTTTCAGCCCGTCGTTCGCTGCGATCTCGTTGTAGAGTTCCTGTAATGTTTTCATTGGTTTTGTCCTCCTGTAATATGGCTTACAGTCTTTGGGAAACGATCTGATGGGCAGCAGTGTGGGCTGAAATGGGCATCGTTAATGATTCGGGGTGCACAGCCGACCATCCGTATCATCTCTTTGCCCTACATGCGTGTCTTTCGTTACTGCGCTTAAAAAAGTTGCAAATGCGCATCCAACACCCAAACCGAAAATGGAAAGGTACATTTCGCTGTCGGTCCTTTCATTGCAGGTGCCTCCCGCCGCGTTCTCCATTTCTTCCGGGGCCAGTTCTTTGTTGCCAGCCTGCGTATGATCCTTCAGGAAAGCCTTGATTTCGTCCAGGGTCGTGTCAACGCCGTGCTCCTTGGCAAAGGCGATGATCGTTTCCTCGCTCTGGGCCGCGGCCGCAAAGGCCTTTTTCAGGTCGTCATTGGCAATGATTTCGTTGTAGAGTTCCTGCACAGTTTTCATTTTCTTTGTTCTCCTTTTTTCATATTATTTATTTTTGTTGCAAAGACGCCCTTCCTTTGCATTCTCCTGACCTACATGGTAATTGTCACTGAGTGCACTGTCGAGCGCGTAGGCGGCACAGCCGAATCCCGCAGAAAAGACGGATACAATGGCTTCTGTCTTCGTGCTTTTGTTGCATGTGCCTCCCGCCGCGTTCTCCATTTCTTCTGGAGCCAGCTCTTTGTTTTCATTCTGCGTCTGATTCTTCAGGAAAGCCTCGATTTCGTCCAGGGTCGTGTCAACGCCGTGCTCCTTGGCAAAGGCGATGATCGTTTCCTCGCTCTGGGCCGCGGCCGCAAAGGCCTTTTTCAGGTCGTCATTGGCAATGATTTCGCCGTAGAGCTCCTGTACAGTTTTCATTCCTTCATCCTCCATTGCCCAGATTATATTTATTTATTTTTGGTACAAATACGCCCGTCATCTGAATCGTCCTGGCCCACATGGGACTTTTTATCGGTTATGCTGCGGTACAATGCGACGACGCAACCGGTTCCAAACGTTAAGACGGATGCCACGGTTTCGACTGCCGTCCTTTTGTTGCAAGTGCCGCCTGCCGCGTTCTCCATTTCTTCCGGGGCCAGTTCTCTGTTGTCATCCTGCGTCTGCTCCTTCAGGAACGCTTTGATTTCGTCCAGGGTCGTGTCAACGCCATGTTCCTTAGCAAACGCTACGATCGCTTCCTCACTCTGGGCCGCGGCCGCAAAGGCCTTTTTCAGTTCGTCGTTGGCCATGATTTCGTTGTAAAGTTCCTGCACAGTTTTCATTTCTTTTCTCCTTTTTCAAATTAGTTTTTTGGTCTCAATTGCTTCTTCAATCGTGTGGGTGGCAGTGCGGGCTGAAACTGTCAAAGTTATTCTTTCTTGTCATAGTTACACAGCCGGCCATCTGAATCAGTTTGCTGACCTACATGCATACCTGACGATGCTGCGCTATAGATGGCAATATACGCACATATTGTTCCTAACGACAGCATGGAATATCTGCTTTCAGATTTGGTTTGCGCGTTGCAGGTGCCGCCCGCTGCGTTCTCCATTTCCTCCGGGGCCAGCTCTTTATTTTCATTCTGCGTCCGATCCTTCAGGAAGGCTTTGATTTCGTCCAGGGTCGTGTCAACGCCATGTTCCTTGGCGAAGGCGACGATCGCTTCCTCACTCTGGGCCGCGGCCGCAAAGGCCTTTTTCAGTTCGTCGTTGGCCATGATTTCGTTGTAAAGTTCCTGCACAGTTTTCATTTCTTTATTCTCCTTTTTCAAATTAGTTTTTTTGGTTTCAATTGCTTCTTCAATCGTGTGGGTGGCAGTGCGGGCTGAAACGGTCAAAGTTATTCTTTCTTGTCATAGTTACACAGCCGGCCCTCTGAATCGGTTCTCTGACCCACGTGCTTGTCCGAATCTGATGCGCTAATGCCGGCTGCTACAGCGCACCCAAAGCCAAATCCGGCAATGGATAAAACCACTTCCCATTTGGTATTCTCATTGCATGTGCCGCCCGCCGCGTTCTCCATTTCCTCCGGGGCCAGCTCTTTGTTCTCATTCTGCGTCTGCTCTTTCAGGAACGCTTTGATTTCGTCCAGGGTCGTGTCTACGCCGTGCTCCTTGGCAAAAGCGACGATTCCTTCCTCGCTCTGGGCCACGGCTGCAAATGCCTTTTTCAGTTCGTCACTGGCCATGATTTCGCTGTAGAATTCCTGCACCGTTTTCATTTCTTCATTCTCCTCTTTCAGATTATATGAACTACTCTATTTTCGTTGCAGAGGCGCCCTTCATCCAGTTCCTCCTGGCCGATATGGGAGCTTTCTTCAAGATCACTGCGGATCGCCCGGGCGAGGCAGCCGAATCCGATCGTTATGATGGATCCAATGGTTTCGCCCGTTGTCTGATTGTTGCATGTGCCGCCCGCCGCGTTCTCCATTTCCTCCGGGGCCAGTTCTTTGTTGCCAGCCTGTGTCTGCTCCTTCAGGAAAGCCTTGATTTCGTCCAGGGTCGTCTCAACGCCGTGTTCCTTAGCGAAAGCGACGATCGCCTCCTCACTCTGGGCTGCGGCCGCAAAGGCCTTTTTCAGATCGTCATTGGCCATGATTTCGCTGTAGAATTCCTGCACCGTTTTCATTTTCTTTGTTCTCCTTCCTTCCGATCAGTTCGTTCCGGGGCTTCAACAGCTTCAAGAGCATTATAGCGGACAGGCCGGCCAAAAACATGACAAAACGTCTGCTCATCCCGTAGTTTTCTATATTACACGAAAACATCCAAAGAAGCGTACGCCATCCGTCTGTTCATCAGCTGCTTCCATCCCTGGTTACCAAAGTACCCCAACGTTCACATACATAAGGGACTGCGCTCAAAAAATCCAGTTTCATTGTCCTTCCTCCCTGTTTGTCACAGGTTTTCAGCAACAGGAGCTTTCATCTCTGACATTTCTGATCCGTCAGGCAGGCGGTCATTCGCCCACGGACAAAACCATGTAGCCATCATCCGGGCAAAAAGCCGCAGTGCCGCCGGCCGCGCTCTGCCAATCCGAAAGGTCGTGGATCTTCAGGATCTCATCCATCGGATAGACATAGCCCTTGATGGGCAGGTTGTCAAAGGAGGTGTATTCGCCACCCAGATAGCTGGAATAAAAGTTCACCGCATCGCTCCAGTCGATCCATGTATCCTTCAGCATGATGAAACTCTCACCCTGATTGACAATCCCAATGCTGTATGCCCTCATGGACTCTCCGTTCTCCTCTTCATAGAGTTCTGGGTCGCACCAGGCTGTGTTGGTGCTGTTGGTGATGGCATACTTCTGTCCCTCAGCCATCGGGACCCGGTTCAGGATCACAATACTGATGCGGCTGTCCTTGGGAAGCAGCAGGTTATTGCTCAGGGGCATCCGATGATAACCCGCATACGGAAAGCTTGCCGTGGTGCTGTCCAGAAGCTTTCCATCGACGGGGCTTTTGGAGTTTTCATTCAGCAGGTAGATATTTGCGGTCACGGACGTGTTCAGATCCCCTGTCATGACAGAAACATACTGCAGCACGCTGTCCTCGGAAATTTCAAAGAGATTGGCAGAATAGACCGGATGATCAAAAAGCGTCGAGTGCATGCGGAGAGCGGGCATATAGTCGTATTCAAGAATGCCCACGGAGCCCACGTTTTCGGTTTCTTCGTTAATGAAGAATTCAAAGGACTGTACTTCCTCTATCCCCTGGTCATAGTAGGACAGATAGAAGTATCCGTCCATGCCCCAATCCGTTCCCCAGCTGTTCCTGACGATCCACGCGCCGTCCGCAGGAGGCTGATGGTCTTTTCTGAAGTTAGAAGCCGGGAAGGTATCGTCCCATCCAACGATGGCAACGATATGGTTTGAATCGGCAGGCTCAAAGGTATATTGGGCATAGATGATCGGATCAGTCCCAGTGAAATTCATATAGACCTCATGGGCGCTCCCCTCCGCCTCATCCAGCTGCAGAAGCTCTTCGAGCGGTTCCCCAAAGTGCGTGGAGTCGAGGATCCTCAGCAGCGTATCACGATCCAGTTCGTCAATGGGATACAGGTTTTCATCAACCTCTTCGTTCCGGCAGGCATCTTTCAGCAGGCTTCTGAGATCTTCAAGGCTCATGACTTCCAGTTTCGCATCCTCGGGGCTGGACGAGTCCGCGAGATAGGCGATCCCGACAACGCGGCCGCTCAGCAGCTCCGATTTGATCATCTCGGTTGCCTCCGGACGGTATACATATTGTTCGTCTTCATCACGGCCCGCTGGACAGAGAAGCTGATTGCCGTCTTTCAGCTCAAAGCTCTGTCTGAAGCGCAGCTCCTCGGGGAGCGTCCAGTCTCCTTCAGGCTCCTGCGTGCCTTCGGCGTTTTGATAAGGCGCCAGGCTTTCTTTCACGACGCCGATTCCGGAGGCCAGGACAGAAGTGGAATCGGTGAACCAGCCTCCGAGATTATATGGGTTTCCTCCGGCGCTTTCCACTATATAGTTTCCTTCACCTGCCTGGCTAACCAAGTAAGGATATTCTTCTTCCGGCCAGGCATCCGCTTGAGGCAGCGCAGAAGCAGTGAACCATGCCAGATGTTTTTCGGAAAGGTCCATCGGTTCGCCGTATTGCTGTTCAAATTCCTCCGCCGTCAGATGCAGGGTATTCAAAATGCTGGTCTCGCAGGCGGCAATGGTGCCAAAGCTCCAGCAGGTTCCCCACGGGTTTTGATCCTTTACCGGGGTAACCGTACCGCGGTCCCGCAGGTCGAATTGAGCGGGGAATGTGTCCGCGATAGAATGCCATTCCAGCTCGGTATAAATATCGGCAAGGTGACTGCGGGAACTGCTCCCCTCGATCAATTCAATTCCCAGATACATTAGTTCCTGTGCTTCCTCTTCCGAGTAACCGGATAAAGTTTCACAGATTTGCGCTATGCGTTCTTCCTCTGACGCTTCTGATGCGGCATCCGCCTGGCTCCACGCAGAACAGCAGAACGACAGCATGCTCAACACCAGCAAAAACACAATTCCTTTTTTTCTCATATTCTTCCCTTTCTTATGCCGTTTTGCGATCAGACCGCTTTCATGCTTCTGAGCTTCTAACTCCCATGACCGGGAAGCGTAGAAAGCTCTGATGACAGGAAGCCGGTTTGCTTTACAGATGAATGGTCAGAACATTCTGATCCAGCAGATTCTGGTAGTTCACCTCTCTGGCGATCGAGTACACCATGCGGATCCCATAATCCTTGAATCGGTCCTCCGGGTTCAGGATGCGGGCGTGGTCGGAGGGATCGAAGGCGACGCAGTCATCCCGCATGCGCAGGATAATCTCCTCTTCCAGGCAGGTAAGCCGTATATCCACCGAGTGCTTTCTTTTATCGACGGTAAAACCATGGGCAACGATATTCCCGGCCATCTCCTCCGTGCAAAGGGCGGCATAATAGGATCGCGCGTCATCAATCTTCCGATCGAGGCAGAACCTGTGGATCCTTTCGGAAATGCTGACCACTTGTTCCATATTGCGCACAGTGATATCCAGCCGCTGATCCTCGCGCGCGCCGAAGGAGTCGGGAATGGCCATCAGATCCTCAACGCTGCGCGGAAAGCGTTTTTTCTCCATCCAGGCGAGGACAGCGATAAGTGCAGCACACAGCACGCCGTTGAGAATATTGGCGATATACAGTCCTTTGATCCCCAGGTGGGGGATCAGAAGGAAGCTGAACAGCACCACCCCCACTGCGCCGTCAGTGATGGGCAGCACCAGGGACATGAGCTTTTTCTCCATCACTTGGGCATAAGTGGCAAAAGACAGGCTGATGATCGACAGCGGCATACACCAGGGCAGAATGCGGAAGCCGGCCACCGTCATGCCGTAAACCGGGGAGGTAAGATCCCTGCAGAACAATCGCGTCAGCGGGACGGCCAGCAGGCACAGCATTCCGGCGATGCCGATCATGATCACAATACCCCACTTCAGCAGCACCCGCATCATATCGATCAGCGACCTTCGGTCGGCCTCGCCCCGGTTAATGCTGAATACCATCCGGCCCACGGCCACCATGCCAAAGGGAACCGCCCAGAAGATGGCAAGCAGCGAATTGGAGGCGGCAAAGGAAGCAAGGCCCGCACTGCCCACATAGGCGACCAGCAGGGAATTGACGATAAAGCAACGGAACATCTCCACAAAGCGAGACAGCGCTCCGGGATACCCGAGAAGGCAGATTTCCGTGGCATCCTTCCAGATGCATTTACGCAGGGAGAAGGACCATTTCGATTTTCCGGACAGATAAAAAGCCGCCTGGATCGCCAGAAAAGCCCAGCAGCTGACGGCGGAGGCCAGGCCCAGGCCAAAGGTGCCCATCCGGAAAACGACGATCAGCAGATGGTCCAGCACGATATTGACCGCGAGACAGACGATACTGGCCACCGTGGTGCGGCGGGTTTGGTTTTCCAGGGACAGGAACGAAAACAGCTGCTGCCCCAGGATCAACGGCACGATACCGATGGACTGGCCCAAAAGATAGCTGTTGAACATGCCGAGCACCTCTTCGTCTGAGGTAAATACCCGGGTCCAGCCGGCCAGGGCACTCAGCGCTATCAGGACCGTCACCGCAAACGAGCCTACCAGAGAAATCAGAAGATTCACGGAAAAAACGCTCTGCACATGCTCATGATCCTTGCTGATATAGCGGCCATAGAGAATCTGGGAGCCGCTGACCAGCATCATGCCGGCAGCGTACAGAAAATGGTTGATCGGCGCAAACAACCCCATTGCGCTCATCCCGCTTTCGCCAATGGCGTTGCTGGCGTACAGGCTGTCCACGATGCTGTTGACCGCGCTGATGGCGATCATCAGCACCTGGTAGGGCATCAAACGGAAAAGTGACTCCGCAATCAGCCGCTCATCGGACAGTCTTTCCCTCATTTTTTCCATCGTAAAACATCTTCCTTTTATATCCTGAAATCTCTTTTTTTCCGAATTCAAATCGCGTTTACTTATACGCGATCATCCCGGGTCTTTCCGGCACACAGCGTTCAAAGTACGCTTACCAATCTTCCAGCACCTGTTGGTAATTGATCGTCGTTCCAACCTTTCTGTAGATGTACCGCAGCACGAACAGATCCACAGCAAGCTGGATCAGGTAGATGACCGACGAGCCCATATCGCCGCCGGTATAGCCCGCGGTTTCCGCTGCCTTTTCTGTCACAAACAGATAATCATATACCAACGGCAGCAAATCATACAGACCGTGCAGTATGCCGATCGCAAGCACATTTCTGGTCTTCCAGTACAGCATCATCATTGACGCGCCGAATGTCGCTGTGGTGCAGATCTTGAGAATGCCGAGCACTACGCTCAGCCAGCCGTCGAAGCCGCCCAGAATCACGTGACTTACGCCAAAGACCAGCCCGGATATTAAGGCGGGATACAGAAATGGATGACGCGTACTTCTGAGCTTCGGCAGAAGGGCGTCGCAGGCAATCGCCCGATACCCCAGTTCTTCGCTGAGGCCAGCGAGCATCATCAGAATGATGCAGGTCCCAATCCGGATTGGCCAGTCAGCGTTCAGCGGAGTGCCCTTTGAAATGGCATCACCGATGCCCACGGCAAAGAAGATGAACGGAAAGATCAACACGGGCCAGCCGTTCCTCAACACATATCCCATCTGGCTGCCGCATCCCTCAAAGGTCTTCTTTCCGGAGACGGCGTACAGAAAAAAGCATAGCATCAGATTGGTGACGCAGTATGAAATCATGCTGATGCCATCAGAATCGCCAATAACCATGAATCCGATCAAGATCACAAAGCTCAGCAGGACAGACAGCGCCCATGTGAACACTGCATGCTTGCGAAAGAAATGAATCATTGTTGCCTCCCTGGTTTTCATCGCGATACGCAGAGCTCCGCGGAACGCAATTGCTCATGCGCCTCCTTCTCCGATCCACTCCCGCTGCTGGATCAGCTGTGCCTGAATCAGGCGAAACGCCGGGCGTGCCGTTATTTCGATCCCTTGAGAGGGCTGTGCGTTTCCGCCTTCTATGAGGGCGGCAGTATATGCTGTGATGCTTTTATAGATTTCCAGCATCGCTTTATCGTCTGGAATCTTTAGCTTGCCTGCCTGATAGTACCCGTCTATCTCCTCCAGTACTTCAATCAGCTCATCCAGCGATTCCCTATCGATGGATCCTGCCTGTGCCGCCTCCATATACTCCAACAGCATCTGCGACAGTGCGCCGCAGGTGCGATTGATATTTGCCGCTTCCTTTTCCGCGGTCAAATCATCCTTTGTCTTTCCCCGATTCCGGAATGCCTTCTTCAGCCCCTGAAAGACGGCGGCAAGGATGCCCAGCGATGCGCCGCCTACGATATCCGCATCTGCGACAGCGTTCCAGTTGACGCGGTTGTCAGAGCCATCCTTGTGGGCGGCAATCCAAAGAACCGCGTCCGATGACCTGAGCTTTTGAATAACCTCCGGATTCACTTCGAGCCTGATGCCCGTCTGTGCCATATTTCTTCACTCCTTCGCATGATGGTTACGGCTTATCCAAAAAGGAGACAGGCCCCAACCGTCCCCGCGGGCAATTCTCCGCAAAGCCCGGTGGGGCTGTCTCCATGTCAAAGGCGTTCCTTAGCGATCCGGATGGCCTTCGTAGCGAGCGCTGCCATAGCCCAGGATCAGGCGGAAGATGGGCCCAAGCAGGAACAGACCGATGCCGAAGCCGGCGCCCTTGCCAAAGGCTTTGGACAACTTCATGGCCTGTTTGAAGCTCAGCACCAGGGCGACAACGCCCAGGATGACCACCAGGATCGTCTGCCAGTTCGGCATGTCCTTGACGTAAGTGAAGCAGTAATTCACGTAGGTCAGGAAGACAGAGGCGATCAGACCGAAGATACCCTTCCAGCACAGATCATACTCCACATAGTCGGAGTAAATCGGAATGATGGACTTCCACCCCGCTTCACCGGCCTTTGTGAAGATTTTCCAGTTGGCGATGACCTCCAGGATAAACCAGACGATGCCAATGGTAACGGCAACGCCCACCGACACGCCCAGGAAGGTACCGGCGGCAAGCGCCTCCTCCTTGGTCGCGCCCTCCAGCGCCTGAGTCAGTTCAGAGGCCTCTTCGGCCATGGCGGTTGCAAACAGAATGTTCATGGGGATCACGTTCCTTTCTTTTATTTTGATGCCGTCAGTTTCCCAATGGCGTCATCACAGAATTGTTCCATAAGCGGGGATCACTGCTTGCCCCGCACCAGCGTAACGATGATGCCGATCAGTTCCAGCGCGCCGACACCGATCAGGATATAGTCCCAAATATCCACTTGCTTGAAGACGAAAATGGATATCGCCAGGATAACCAGAGTAAGGCCAAAGCTGAAAAGCTGGCTTTTCAACGGTTTTTTCATATTCTCTCCTTCTTTCGTTTTGTTCCTGTCAGTAAAGTTGGTTGATATAGTCCGTCAGGGCCTGGCGATCAAAGAAATGCTGATAGGAACGGATAATATAATCAGGCTCCACGCCTCTGTCCACGTCATAGTAGGCGCCGTTCTTGACAAAGGAGATCCGGTCACTGCCGGAGAGGCGGAAGCTGGTGCCCCATGCCGTGGTCATCGGGAGCACCGCGCAGCTGCCGCCGCCGCTCACACGGCCAAGCAGCGTCACCCGACCATCCTCCTTAAAGGCCCAGGGCACCAGATTGCAGGAGAAGGACATGGGGGAGATAAGGCAGAACAGGTTCAGGTTGGAGATGGTATCCTTTTCATCGTACACATGATCCAGGTTCAAATCCGCCTTATAGACCGAGGTGGTTTCCGAGTCAATGAAGGTGTTGTAGGTCGAGAACCGGGTTTCTCCCAGGAACCAGGCCAGAGTATAGACCGCCGCCGGGGCCGCGCCGCCGATGTTCATGCTCAGGTCCAGGACGACGTTTTCGATGGGGCTGTTTTCCCGGGTGATCATCTGGTGCGCCTGGTACAGGAGACTGACGGTGTCTCCGGAGGGGTCCGGCAGGGTGCCGGCCTTAGCCGCGGCATAGTAATCGGTGTTATAGTCAAAATCGAAGGAGTCCAGCCGTACATAGGCGGTGTTTCCAACCTCGAAATAGGGCTGTGCCGCGTCGGGATACTCCTGCCGCAGCGCGCTCAGCTGGATGGCCAGCGAGCTGGACTTTGCGCCGCTGATACCGGTGGTGGAGGCGTTTTGCGTATCGGCCTCCAGGAGGCTGCTGTGGGACAGGAAGGTGGAATGGCCGTCGTCCAGGTAATAATCCGTGATCATGCCGACGGCGTTATCGGCCTTTTCCGCGCTGGGGTCAACCAGCTCCTCCGCCAGGGAGGTGCTGAGCAGGAACGTCTCGAAATCCGTGATATGGTGCGCGTCTTTCAGACCGTAGAAGCAGTCCAGCTCCAGCAGCAGTTCATGGTAGCCGTAGGCGGCCAGGGTCTCGCTGCGCTCCCCCTTTGGGCCGTCAGTATAGAGCTTGTAGATGGAATTCTGATACTGGGTCCGATAGTAGTCGATGATGGCTTTACCCTCATCTGTTTCTGAAGCCTGCTCGAGGACGAACTCAAGTATCATCTCCTGGGGCATACCCATCGCCAGAAGCTGCTCCACGGCTTCCGGAGGAATGATGGCCATGAGGGCGTTCTGCACCTCCTCAGCCGGGGCCTTCATGGACGCGATATTCGCCAGGATCAGGCACTCTCCGTTATAGTACATACCGATGTTTTTCCCGTAGAGGGTGAAAGCGGACAGTGTCTGCAGGGGCAGCAGAAAGATCCCGTCCTGCGCGATCATGGGAATTTCATATTTTGCCAGATCCAGAATAACCGTTTTTCCACGGCGGGAGTAGGTCGCTGTCTGAACCAGCAGGTTCGGCTGGCCGGACGCATCCAGAGGCGGCACGTTCATCATGTCCTGGTATGGGCCGGCGGCATGCTGGATGAAAGCGCCGTAATCGTCGAAGGTGAGCGTGCGACCGGTGAAATCCACGTACATAAGGCTGCCGTTTTCCCGAACCAGGGAGACGGTACCGTCCTCCGACGAGGGAATCACTTCCAGGTGAAAACCGGTGTCCAGCTGCGGCTGGATTTCGGGGATGAACTCATTGAGCAGCATCGCCCAGGTATCCAGCTCTACATACGGCAGATCCTCCACACCGTCGGCAAAGTACAGGGGGAAGCCATCCGGAACCTGGTTCTGGGGAGCGCCGAAATAGAAGGGAACTGTTTTCATTTCCAGCGTATGGGTTTCAGGACCGGTAGCTGCCGTCCCCGCAGCGGCGCAGTTTCCCAGCAGGGCCAGAACAGCCAGCAGGGACAATAGACGTTTCAGCATACTTGTATCTCCTTCGCTTGGTATTCCTTCGGGCATGTTCCCGCATCATCGTTCCATGAGACGGAGGCCATGCCGGGTTCGCGCGGCATAGCCTTCACGGTTTCAAACGCGGCCTGAAAATCAGAACTGGATCGAAGCGATGAAAAACTGCGCCAGCAGATTATTGCCTTCGAGGGGGGCAAAATCGAACTGCACAAAGCGGGAATTGCCAAGGTCAAAGGTAATGTTGACGGAATCATCTTCCTGCATGCCGGCAATCAGCGCGGGTTTTCCGTTGATGAGGGCGAACTGAATGGCTGTTTCAGGATTCATGGACAGCAGGCCCTGCGCGATTCCGCTTATATCGTTGATTCCTTCAAAGGTGCAGTCCAGAACGCGGATCATGGCTCCTGTCGCTTCATTGGACAGCGCCAGGTTGACCCCCATCTGTTCCTCTTCCTCCGTAAGCTCCCTTTGCTCGAAGCCTTCCGGAATCAGCATTTCAAAGGCAAGACCGTCCTGCAGGGTGACCGTGGCCATATTGCCGTCAAGACCGGCGGCGACAAATTCGTCAACCACATCCTGCTTCCAGTCCAGCTGGATGGCTTCGACTGTATTTTCTTCTTCAGCAGTCGTCGTATCTTCAGCCAGCGCAGGCAGAACCAGCATCAGAGAGAGGATGAGGGTGAGGATGAGAATGGCAAACTTCTTCATGTTCGTAATGCTCCTTTTCTTGAATGTAATTAGAAATTTATCGCAAAGGCAGCTGACCTGCCTTGACGATCTTCGTCGCTCGGCTGCACTCAGGAAGCCTGAGTATCCAGCCGCTGCCGGGCCACAAGCTCGGCAAAATAGCCGTTCTGTCCGATCAATTCGTCGTAGGTACCCTCCTCAATGATCGCGCCTTTGTCCATCACCAGGATTCTGTCGCAGTTGCGGATGGTGCTCAGGCGATGGGCGATGACGATCCGGGTGCAATTCAGGTGATCCAGCGCGTCGGACACCTGCTTCTGGGTTTTGTTGTCCAGCGCAGAGGTGGCCTCGTCGAAAACCAGGATCTTCGGCTTCGGCGCGATGGCCCGGGCGATCATCAGCCTTTGCTTCTGGCCGCCGGAGATGCCGCCCTGGCCCTCGGAGATCAGTGTTTGCATGCCCATGGGCATTTCCCTTATATCCTGGGCGATGCCTGCCATCTCCGCCGCCTGCCAGGCTTCGTCCAGAGTCAGCTGCGGCGCTGAGATGGAGATATTGGAGAAGATATCTCCCTGGAAGAGCTGCCCGTTCTGGATCACCACGCCGATGTTTTTGCGCAGCGACCGCGGATCAATGCCGGTCAAATCGTGCTGATCAAAGAGCACCGCGCCTTTCTCCGGCTTTTCGAAGCCCAGCAGCAAGCGCACCAGCGTGGATTTTCCGCAGCCTGTGCGGCCCACGATGGCCACATATTCCCCGGCTTTTATATCCAGGCTCAGATCGTTCAGCACATAAGGGGCGTTTTCATCGTAGCGGAAGGTTACGTGCTTCAATTCGATATGCCCGCTGACATGATCGATTGGCAGCTTGTCAGCAGACACCTCCGGCTCCGCCTTCAGGATGGGTTCGGCCATTTCCATGATAGGCCTGATGGACGCTACGGAGATCGCAATGCCCGCCAGGGCGGTGAATGCGCCCATCACACGGCCATAGGCGGCGGTGAAGGCGTAATACTGGCTTTCGCTGACCCCGGTCTTGATCGCCAGGAAGTACAGCACGATGGTGCCGATCAGTGAAATCGCCGTAGTGATGACGCCGTTCAGCTTCAAAAACAGCGGTGGATTGTATGTCAGCTGCGCGTTTTTTGCGTATAGCCGGCCCCAGCGGGCAAACATCCGCTTTTCCGACCCGGACAGACGAATCTTCTGCACGCCGTTCAGCATGGCATAGCTCATACCTGTTTCCTCAGCTCCCAGCTTCATCTGCTTGCGGGCGATGCGCATCTGGACCAGGGACGCCGCAACGCTCAGCGCCACCGTAGCCAATATGATCACCAGCGAAGGCCATACCAGCGCCGGGGCAAAGCTGAATATCTGGGTTACGTACAGCAGGGACATCAGACTGCTCAGGCCAATGGATAAGATATTATTCAGGATCATTCCGCACAGCGAACTGACGGAATCCGCCCGGCTGGACAGCTCGCCGGAGGAATACTTCCGGAAGAAACTGACCGGCAGGGAGAGGATGCGCATCATCACCGAGGCCTCCACAGCCTGGGAGGTTTTGGTGTTGATGCGATCCATCAGCAGCGTGCGTATGAGGCCGATCATCTGAGAGACAAAGGCGCTGCACAGCAGGAACACGCACATACCGATCATCAGGTTCATATTGTGGTTTTTCATGATTGTGCCCGTGATCAGGCTGTACACCCGCGGCTCGATCATGCCCACCAGGGTCACGGCCAGCGTCGCGGCGACGATCAGAATGATGTCGCCCTGGGAGATGTTTTTCTTCATGTACAGCAGCAGGTCGGGGATGCCCAGCTTTTTCATGGGCAAGGGCTGATAGAAGCACAGCGCTTCCCGGGCGAACAGCTTCGCCGTTTTGCGCGTCACCCGTGTTTTCCGCCCCGTAGCGGGATCTTTGAAATAATAGCCGAACACCCCGCCCGGCAGCAGCGCCACGGCGGTATCCGTATCCTTCATGTATCCAAGCATGGGGCCGTAAGCGTCGCTGAACCAGTTTTCCTCCAGCTCCACCTCGCGGACCATCAGCCCCGACGGCCGCAGGGCAATTTCCAGCTGTTCGGCAAAATTCGTAATATCCTCCGGAATATCCGCAGGCTTCTGATGATAGTATTTCAGAATATCGTCGATGGCCTGCCGGGCGATCAGCCGCTCGTCCTCCAGCCGGTTTGCAGACCATTTATCCATAACGACGCTGGACATGCGAAAGAAGGAATCCTCCAATATGTCCTGGTCGCTTTCCCTGCGCTGTTTGATTTGTTCATCGAACCAACCCATTGAGATTCCTCCTTTCTTACTCGCTTGTCACAAGTTCCGCATACGCGCCGCCCCGGGCGTACAGCTCCTCATGGGTGCCGCGCTCCACGATATGGCCTTTATCCAGCACGATGATCTCGTCGCAGTCCCGGATGGTGGACAGCCTGTGCGCCACCACGATGCAGGAAATGCCCCGATCCTTGATAGCGTTCACCAGGTCGTATTCAGTCTTGGCGTCCAGGGCGCTGGTGGCCTCGTCCAGGATAATGACGGACGGGTCCTGCGCCAGCACGCGGGCGATCTCGATGCGCTGCCGCTGGCCGCCGGACAGATCCCTGCCGTTTTCGCTGAGCTTGTTCTGATATCCGCCGTGGCGCTGCAGGATATCGTCGTGAATCTGCGCGTCCCGCGCCGCCAGGATGATTTCAAAATCGGCGATGGATTCGTCCCACATACGGATATTGTTGGCAATGGTGTCCTCAAACAGCACGATATCCTGATCTACCATAGCCACCGAGCCGGTAAACACATCGCGCTGGATGTCTGATATAGGCTTGCCATCCAGCAGAATTTCGCCTTCCCAGGGCTGATAGAGACCGGTGATCAGCTTGCTGATGGTGGATTTTCCGCAGCCGCTGGCCCCTACGATGGCCACCCGGCTGCCGGGCTTCATGTGCATGGAAAAATCGGAAATGACCGGCTTGCCAAGCGCTGAATAGCCGAACGTGATGTGCTTGAGCTCCACCTCGCCCTTCAGCTTGCCAAAGCCCCCATCCCCGCCGTCCGCGCCGTAGGAGAGCGCCGGATCGTCCGGGGTCTCCATCACGTCATCCACCCGTTCCATCTGGGTGCGCATCTCCTGGATGGTCTGGCCTGTGCTGACCAGCGTCATGGCCGGGCCCATGAAGGAGGAGAGCAGCCCCTGGAAGGTGGTGATCATGCCCAGGGTAAAGTTACCGTTCATGGCCAGCCGCACGCCCATGAACAGCACCAGATAATTGCTC
>Ga0208297_1001737_pt1 | contig 16989 bp, 9 predicted proteins | sample LMS_cellobiose_e_FD_187367 | JGI IMG/M metagenome (GOLD analysis project Ga0208297, IMG submission 187367) | Rumen-fistulated moose microbial communities from Alaska, USA - LMS_cellobiose_enrichment (SPAdes) (version 2) | ecosystem: Host-associated > Mammals > Digestive system > Stomach > Rumen... | reverse complement strand
GACTATCTTGAATACTACAACACGGTTCGAATCAAAGCAAAACTAAACGGAATGAGTCCGGTGCAATACCGAACTCAATACCATAGATCTTAGTTATTAACCCGTCCAACAAAAGGGGTGCACTTCACCCGGCCCAGGGCGGGGAACTGTTCCTGCAGGGACCATTTCTCGTCGATGCGGGCCTGCAGCGATTCGGAGTTGTAGCCGTGTCCGGCGAAATGCAACACATTGCGGACTGGCGTGCGGGCTTCGGATTTGGCAGCTACGGCCTTGCGCAGGTACTGCGCGATGGCCTGCGTGGCGCTGACACCTGGCACCTGCGGCGGTTTGATGCGCGAAGTCCAGATGTCGCAGTGGATGACCTGGGGAGAATCGGTGCGCAGCGAATAGTAGTGCAGCAGCGGCCTGGCGTCGTCATGCTTCAGGTAGTCGAAGCGCAGGTCGAAATCGTCGTAGAAACGGTCGGAAGGCACGCTGGAGCGCTCCCACGCCATCTTCGGATTCATTTTGAAGGCGGTGGTCATGTGGTGGGCGTCGCGGACCATCGGGATGGGGATGTTTCCCACCAGGACGGCGCCTTCCAGCCCTTCTTTTTCGTAGAGGCGGCGGAGTTCCGCCCGGAGCGAATCGGGGTGGTTCCAGCGATCCACCAGGAGCAGGCCCCGTTTTCCGACCGCTTGCATCGAGGTTACGAAGGCATCGACGTCGGCGGCGATGGCCTCTCGCGTGGCCGGATCGACTACCACGGCCACGGCCGGTAGTTTCTCCCGGGCGGAGAGTGCGGAAACCAGGGTCAGCAGGGATAGCAGGGTCAGGAATAATCGCTTCATTCGGGACAGGAATTGAGTTTGCAAAAGTACGGTTTGGCAACTTGCGGGGCAATCCCCAAATGTTGGGATTTTTGGGAAAAACCCCAGCCAATTGCGAAGATAGGCATTTTTTCTGAAAAAAGCAGCCGTGGCTAAACGATTTGAAACGGCTTTTTTGTAAATTTGCAAACCTGCGGGAAACCGCTTGAAATTGCAAATAAAAATCAAATACTCAATCTTATGAAAAAATCGATTCTTCTGGCGGCAGCCCTGCTTGTTTCCTTAAGCAGTTTTGCCGCAAAACCGCCGCTTGACCACTCGGTCTATGACGGCTGGAAAAGTGTGAGCCGACTCCTGGTGGAGAACGACGGCGACTGGGCCCAGTGGACCGTCGCACCGCAGGAAGGCGACCTCGTGCTGCATCTTTACAACGTGAAGACCGGCAAAACCTACGACATCGAACGCGCCACGCTTGCGAAGATTTCGGCAGACGCCAGCAAGGTCGTCTTCCGCATCGCGCCCAAGTTCCAGGAGACGCGCCAGGCGAAGATCGACAAGAAGAAACCGGCCGAGATGCCCAAGGACAGCCTCGGCATCCTCGACCTGGCCACGGGCAAGATTGAGAAATATCCCCTGATGAAGAGTTTCAAGACCGGTGAGACCCTGGGCGACTATGTCGCTTTCCAGGAAGCCGAGAAACCCGCGCCGAAGCCTGATCCGAAAGACAAAAAGGTGAAAGAAGGTGAAAAGCAGGAGAAAGATGCGAAGAAAACGGCTCCCAAATCGACGAAGGATAATCTTTATGTGCTCAATATCAAGACGCTGGCCGTCGATACGCTGGAATATGTCGAGTCGTACATCGTCTCGAAGAAAGGCGACTGCATCGCCTATGTGACCAAACCTGACAAGAAGGACAGCGTGAACGTCCGCGGCGTCTTCCTCTACAATCCGGTGACCAAGGCGGTGAGCGAAGTCCTTACGGGTGAAAAGGAAGCGACCTTCAAGAGCCTCGTGTTCAACGATGAAGCCAACCGCCTGGCCTTCTTCGGCACGCTCGACACGGCCAAGGATGCCAAGAAGAGCCTCGACCTTTATCTCTATGAGGGCGGCGCGGCCCGCAAGATCCTCTCGCACGATTCCCCCAAGCTCCCGAAAGGCTGGAAGATCGGCGACCAGCGTGCCGTGGATTTCTACAAGGATTTCCTGACGCTGGGTACCTGCCCGATCCCGCGTGAGAAAGATACGACCCTCGTGGACTTCGAACAACCGAAGCTCGACATCTGGGTCTGGAACGACGAGTACATCCAGCCCGTGCAGAAGAACAACCTGCGCCGGGAGCAGAACCGGACCTACCTGGCCAAGGTGAACTTCGACGGCAGCGGATTCGTCCAGCTGGCCGACGAGCAGATCCCCAATGTCTCCATCGACGAGAAGAACACGCAGGATTATGTTATCGTGACCACCGACAAGCCCTACCGCGTCCAGCGCAGCTGGAGCTATGCGGCCCACAACGATGTGTACAAGCTGTCGCTCAAAGACGGCAAGCGTGAACTCATCTGCAAGGATGCGCCGTTCAGCAGCTGGTCCGTCTCTCCCGACGGCGCTTATGCCGTGGCCTTCCATCCGAAGGAAAACAACTGGTATCTCTACTCCCTGGCCACGGGCCAGTTCAAGGAACTGACCTCCCAGCTGGGCGTGACCTTCTGGAATGAAGAGGACGACCATCCGGCCGATCCGGGTGCCTGGGGCCGGGCGATGTGGGCGGATGATTCCCGATTCTTCTGGATCCCAGACCAGTACGATCTCTGGCAGTTCGACCCGGCCGGAGCCGTTGCGCCGTTCCGCGTGACCGAGGGCGTCGGCCGCGAGACGAAGACGACCTACAACTATACCAGCCCGTACTACGATCCCGAGGCCCGCGGCCCGTTCGGCGGCGGTACCATCAAGACCGACAAGCCGGTGTATTTCACGACCTTCAATCACGTCACCAAGGAGCATGGCTTCGCCGTCAAGGACTTCGGCAAGAAGAAGGCGAAACTCCAGAAACTCTATGAAGGCCCGTATTCCTTCGGCAATTTGGCGGTTTCGGCCGGCAAGAAAGGCCGTACGCTGCTCTATACCCGCGGCTGCTTCGAAGACGGCAACAACGTCTGGAAGACGGCCGACAACTTCAAGACCCAGCAGCAGATGAGCGACATCAACCCGCAGCAGCGCGACTACAACTGGGGCACGGTCGAACTCGTCAGCTGGACCAGCGCCGACGGCAAGCCGCTCGAAGGCCTGCTCTTCAAGCCGGAGGACTTTGATGCTTCCAGGAAATACCCGGTGATGATCTACTTCTACGAGCGCAACTCCGAGACCCTCTACAACAGCCGCGTCCCGGCCCCGAGCGCTTCGACCGTCAACATCCCGTATTTCGTGAGCAACGGCTATCTGGTCTTTGTCCCCGACCTGGTCTATACCGACGGACATCCGGGCCAGAGCTGCCTCAAGTGCCTGATGCCGGGTGTGGACATGCTCTGCCAGTACCCTTGGGTCGATGGGGACAACATGGCCATCCAGGGCCAGAGCTGGGGCGGTTACCAGGTGGCCTACCTGATCACCCAGACCAACCGCTTCAAGGCGGCCGGTGCCGGTGCTCCGGTGAGCAACATGACCAGCGCCTACGGCGGCATCCGCTGGGAGAGCGGCATCGCCCGTACCGGCCAGTATGAGGAAGGCCAGAGCCGTATCGGCAAGAACCTCTGGGAAGGCTTCGACCTCTATGTGGAGAACTCCCCGCTGTTCCACGTGCCCAACGTGACGACACCCGTGCTGATCATGCACAACGACGCCGACGGCGCCGTACCGTGGTGGCAGGGCATCGAATTCTACAACGGTCTCCGCCGTCTGGGCAAACAGGCCTGGATGCTGCAGTACAACGACGAAGCGCACAACCTGCGCGAGCGTCGCAACCGCAAGGACCTGAGCATCCGTCTGTCGCAGTTCTTCGACCATTTCCTCAAGGGCGCCCCGATGCCCGTCTGGATGTCGAAGGGCGTCCCCGCCACCCTCAAAGGCATTGACTACGGCTACGGCTACGACGAAGAACAATAAGGATTGATCAGGCTTTCTGTTTTCCACAGAAAGCCATAATATGATACATTATGAAGCGAATATCTTTTCTTTTCTTTCTTATGGCAATGATCAGTGCTTGCGGCGGTGGTGCGCCGGCGGAACCCGTGCTCGAGAAACACGATGTGACGATCGTCGACGGACATTTCACGCCCGAAATCATGCACCAGCTGGGCAAGATCTCCGACCTGCAGGTCTCGCCCGACGGCCAGAAAATCCTCTATGGCGTGGCCTATACTTCGATTGAAGAAAACCGCAGCAACCGCAATCTCTTCGTGATGAACATCGACGGCAGCGGCAACAGGCAGCTGACCCATTCCCCGAAGAGCCTTTCCAACGCCCGCTGGATCGACGGCGGCAAGCGCATCGCCTACCTCAAGGGCGGCCAGATCTACGTCATGAACGCCGACGGCACCGGTGCCCGCCAGGTGAGCGACGTGCCCGGCGGCGTCTCCGAATTCAAGTTCCACCCCAGTGGGAAATACGTGATGTATGTCTCCGAATTCAAAGTCGCGAAACAGCCCGTGGACATCTATCCCGACCTTGAAAAATCGACCGCCCGCACCATTGAAGGCCTGATGTACCGCCACTGGGACCATTTCGTGGAGAATATCCCGCACACCTGGTATGCCCCGTTCGACGGACAGAAACTGGGCGAGGGCGTCGATATCCTCGACGGCGCGCCTTATGAACTGCCCACCGAGCCCTTCGGCGGCCTCGAGCAGCTCGACTTCGCCCCCGACAGCTACCAGATCGCGTATTCCTGCCGCAAACTCACCGGCCGCGACTATGCTTTCTCCACCAATACCGACATCTATGTCTATAATATGGAAGAGCAGGCCGGCGTCGGCCATCCCCAGTATAATGCCTCTGCCGGCATGATGGGTTACGACACCGAACCCGTCTGGTCGCCCGACGGCACGACGATCGCCTGGCTGAGCATGGAACGCGACGGCTACGAAGCCGACAAGGTGCGCCTGTTCATCTCGCCCATCGTCAGCGGCGAGCGCATCGAACTGTCGAAGAACTTCAAGTACAATGTCGGCTCGCCCGTGTGGTCGGCCGATTCGAAGGAAATCTATTTCAGCGCCGAGGTCGAAGGTGTCAAGGAGATCTGGAAGACCGACCTTCAGGGCAATTTCAGCCGCGTGACCAAAGAACACGAGTGGTACGACTACGGCACCCCGATCCTCGTGGGTGACCGCATCATCACCACCCAGACCTCCCTGCTGCGTCCGGCCGAGATCGTCTCGATCTCCCTGGCCAACGGCACGTGGAATGTCCTTTCGCACGAGAACGACGAGATCTTCGCCAAACTGGACCTCCCGACGGTGGAGGAGCGCTGGATTCCGACGACCGACGGCAAGAAGATGCTCACCTGGGTGGTCTATCCGCCCAAGTTCGACGCCTCGAAGCAATATCCCGCCATCCTGCTCTGCCTCGGCGGCCCCCAGGGCGCCCTCACGCAGGGCTGGTCGTACCGCTGGAACTACCGGCTGATGGCTTCGCAAGGCTACATCGTGGTGCTGCCCAACCGCCGCGGCACGACGGCTTTTGGCCAGGAATGGTGCGAACAGATTTCGGGCGACTACATCGGCCAGAATATGCGTGACTACTTCTCGGCGGCCGACGCGCTCAAGGCCGAACCTTATGTGAATAAGATGGCAGCCGTGGGTGCCAGCTACGGTGGCTACTCTGTATATTATCTGGCGGGCATCCATCAGGGCCGTTTCTCGGCCTTCGTGGCCCACGCCGGCATCTTCAACGAAGAGTCGATGTACATGTCCACCGAAGAGATGTGGTTCCCCGACTGGGACAACGGCGGCTGCAAGACGCCCGGCGTCTATATGGCCGGTTCGCCGTGGAGCAAGACGCCCGCTTCGGTCCGCCACTATGCCAATTCGCCCCACAAACTGGTCCAGAACTGGGACACGCCGATCCTGGTCACGCACGGCGAGATGGACTACCGCGTGCCGGTGGAGCAGGGGATGTCGGCCTTCAACGCCGCCCAGATGATGGGCGTCCCCTCGAAGATGATCCTCTTCCCCGACGAGAACCACTGGATTCTCAAGCCGCAGAACTCCATCCACTGGAACCGCGAGTTCTTTGCCTGGCTCGACAAATACTGCAAACCTGAATAAAGATGAAACGCGAACATTTTACCCTTCCGTATGATGGCGGCCTCATCGAGAAAGACCTGCCGAAAGGAATCCTGCATTCCTATGAAAAAGTGTGGACCCATATCTACGAAGACGCCCACCCGGCTTCGAATGCCGTGGCGGACATCATCGTGGATGCCATCAAGAAAACTGAAGGGCGGCTGTTCCGCCTGGGCCTGACCACCGGTTCGACGCCCGGTCCGCTCTATAACGAACTGGCCCGCCGCTACCAGGCCGGCGAAGTCTCGTTCCGCAATGTCGAAGTCGTCTCGATCGACGAGTATTATCCCTCCACCCGGGAAGAACGCCAGAGCCGCAACTTCCAGTTGCACGAGGCCCTGCTCGACAAAGTGGACATCCTGGAAGAGAACATCCATATTCCCGACGGCAGCGTGCCTCAAAGCCGCGTGTCCGACTACAATGCCGAATTCGACCGCATCGCCCGCGACCTCGACCTGCTGGTGATCGGTATCGGCGAACAGGGACAGGTCGGCTTCAACGAGGCCGGTACCACGCCCAAGAGCCGCACCCGTGCCGTCCGTCTTTCCTATCCTTCCCGCAAGCGGCAAGCCCGTTTCTTCAACGGCGACCTGGCCGCCACGCCGACAATGGCCCTGACGCTCGGTATCAGCACGATGCTCTCGGCAAAACGCATCATCCTGATGGCCTGGGGCGAAGACAAAGCCGCCGCCGTGAAGGCCATTGCGGAAGACGCGCCGAACGCCGCCTGCCCGGCCTCGTTCCTGCAGGCGCACGAGCAAATCAGTTTCTATCTGGACCAGAATGCCGCCGGAAAGCTTACCCGCGTGGTGGCACCCTGGCTCATCGGCCCTTGCGACTGGACGCGGAAATACGTGCGCGGTGCCGTGGTATGGCTTTGCCAGAAACTTCACAAGCCGATCCTCAAACTGACGGAGAAAGACTACCTCGACAATTCGCTGGGCGAACTGATCGAACAGTTCGGCCCCTACGACAAGATCAACATCGACGTGTTCAACGACCTGCAGCACACCATCACCGGCTGGCCCGGCGGCAAACCGAATGCCGACGATTCGACCCGTCCGGTGGCGGCCACGCCCTATCCCAAGACCGTGCTGATCTTCTCGCCGCACCCCGACGACGACGTGATCTCGATGGGCGGCACGTTCATCCGCCTGGTGAGCCAGGGACACAACGTCCACGTGGCTTACGAGACCTCCGGCAACGTCGCCGTGCACGACGACGTGGTGCTTCAGCACATGGACTGCGCCTACCAGCTGGGCTTCGCCGACAAGTTCGACGAGGTAAAGGCCCTGATCGACAGCAAGGTTCCCGGTGAGCCGGAACCGCGCAAGCTACTCGAGATCAAAGGGGCGATCCGCCGGAGCGAGGCACGGGGCGCCGTCCGCTCCTTCGGCTTGAACGACAACACGAACGCCCATTTCCTGAACCTCCCGTTCTACGAATCGGGCGGCATCAAGAAGAATCCGCGGACCCAGGCCGACGTCGATATCATCAAACAGCTGATCTCGGAACTCAAGCCGCACATGATCTTCATGGCCGGCGACCTGGCCGACCCGCACGGCACGCACCGCGTGTGCACGGAGGCCGCACTGGAAGCCGTGGAACAGCTCCGCGAAGCAGGTTGCCCGTGGATTGCCGACACGCACATCTGGCTCTATCGCGGCGCCTGGATGGAGTGGGAACTCGGCCGTGTGGACATGGCCGTGCCGCTCAGTCCCAACGAGGTGATCCAGAAGCGTCACGCGATCTTCCGCCATCTGTCGCAGAAAGACATCGTGCCGTTCCCGGGCGAAGACCCGCGCGAATTCTGGCAGCGCGCCGAAGAGCGCACGCAGAACACCGCCCGCCTCTATGACGAACTCGGCATGGCCGAGTACCAGGCGATGGAAGTCTTCCTGAAGCTCTGCTAAGATATCCGGTCAAGTCGGGTATGACGGTCGGTCCGGCCGGATAAACTGCGCCGTCCTCAAATCGCTGGCGAAATGAGGATGGCGCTCGTTTTTCGGCGGCGCCATCCGCAAAGGAGGCTAAATTTGAGGATGGAAAACTTTTTTTTTGTAAATTTACCGATTGTACAAAAAACTATCGCGATATGTTTGACAAACAAGTCTATATTTCCCGCAGGCAAAAGCTGCTCGAACAGGTCCGCAGCGGTGTGATCCTGCTGATGGGCAACAGCGAAGCCAGCTGCAATTATCCCGACAACCAGTACCAGTTCCGGCAGGACAGTTCGTTCCTCTATTTCTTCGGACTCGACAAACCCGACCTGGCCGCCGTCATCGACGCCGAAACCGGTGAAGAATGGATCTTCGGTGACGACGTGGATATCGACGACATCATCTGGATGGGCCCTCAGCCCCTGATCGCCGACCAGGCCGCTACGGTGGGCGTGTCGAAGACCGCGCCGCTGGGCAAGCTGGCCGGCTGCCTGCAGCAGGCCCGGCAGAAAGGCCGTACCGTCCACTATCTGCCGCCCTACCGCAACCACAACAAGATTCTCCTGCACCAGATGCTGGGCATCGGTTTCGACGCCCTGAAAGCCGGTGCGAGCGAGGAACTGATCAAGGCCGTGGCGGCCCTGCGCCTGATCAAGGAGCCCTGCGAGATCGCCGAGATCGACAAGGCCTGCAACCTGGGCTACACGATGCACCTGACCGCGATGAAGATGATGCGTCTGGGCATGGTGGAGCAGGAACTGGTCGGCGTGATGGAAGGCGTGTGCAAGAGCGGCGGCGTGATGACTTCCTTCCCCACCATCCTCTCCCAGCATGGCGAGACGATGCACAACCACAACCACGACGGCATCCTGACCGAAGGCCGCCTCTGCGTCATCGACGCCGGTGTGGAAATCGCTTCGCACTATTGCTCCGACAACACCCGCACCCTGCCGACGGGCGGCAAATTCACCCCGAAGCAGAAAGATGTCTATGAAATCGTGCTCACGGCCAACGACTATGCCCGCGAAGCCGCCCGCCCAGGCGTAACCTACCGTGACGTCCATCTGGGCGCCGCCAAGATCATCGTGCAGGGGCTCAAGAACCTCGGCCTGGTCCACGGCGATGTGGACGAGATGGTGGCTGCCGGCGTGCAGGGCCTCTTCATGCCGCACGGCCTGGGCCACAACATGGGCCTCGACGTCCACGATATGGAAGACCTCGGCGAGAACTATGTGGGATACGATCCCGACCAGACCCGCGCGAAACAGCTCGGACTGGGATCGCTCCGCATGGCCCGCAAGCTGCGTCCCGGCCATGTGATCACCGACGAGCCGGGCATCTACTTCATTCCCGCCCTCATCGAGAAATGGAAGAGCGAAGGCCACAATGCCCAGTACATCGACTTCGCCCGGCTGGAAAGCTACTACGACTTCGGCGGCATCCGCCTGGAAGACGACCTGCTCATCACCGAGAACGGGGCCCGCATCCTCGGCACGAAGCGGCTCCCCATCACCGTAGAAGAAATTGAAAACACCATGTACACCGACTGATATGAAAAAGACCCTCTTTACCCTTACTTTTGTTTGGATCATCAGCGTCATGCCCGGCCTTACCGGGTATCTCGCTGGTGCCCAGGCCGTCAGCCAGGCCCAGCTCAATGAGATCCGGGGCAGTTTTGTCAAGGACGCCGCCACCAAAGCCATCCAGAACGCCCTGGTCAAGGACAAGGATATCAAGTCCTTCACCTACAACCACGAAAAGGACGGTGCAATCGACCACTTCTTCAAATATCGCTGCGACGTAAGCGGCATCACCAACCAGCTGAGCTCCGGCCGCTGCTGGATGTTCACCTCGATGAACGTGCTGCGCCCGACCGTGATGAAGAAATTCAATCTGAAGGAATTCGATTTCTCCCACAACTATACCTTCTTCTGGGACCAGTTCGAAAAGGCCAATCTTTTCCTGGAGAACGTGATCGCCACCACCGACCGGCCGATCACCGACCGTGACGTAGAATTCTACTTCAAGTCGCCCGTGGCCGACGGTGGCGTCTGGAACCTCTTCTACGATGCCGCTGAGAAATACGGCGTCGTGCCGCAGGTTGTCATGCCTGAGACGGAGCACTCCAACAATACCTCCCAGCTGCGCGGCGTGCTGAACGAACTGCTGCGCACCGGCGGCTGGAACCTGCGCGAGATGGCCGCATCCGGCGCCAAGGCCAAGGCTCTCGAAGCCAAGAAGATCGAAATCCTCAAGGACGTCTATCGCGTGCTGGCCCTCTGCCTGGGTGAGCCGCCGACGGAATTCACCTGGCGCTACCGCGACGCCAAGGGCGAAGTCAAGACGCTCAAGACCACCCCGCTGGAATTCTACAAGAGTATCGTTCCGGCCGACTACAACCCCGATCGCTTCATCATGATCATGAACGATCCGACCCGCGAATACTACAAGGTCTATGATATCGCCTCCTACCGCAATACCTACGAAGGCGTCAACTGGTGCTACCTGAACCTGCCCAACGAGGAGATCAAGCCGGCCGCCCTGGCCTCCATCAAGGACAATACGCCCCTCTACATCTCCTGCGACGTGGGCAAGCAGAGCGACCGCGCCAAAGGCATCATGGATGTAGGTTACTACGACTATGAATCGCTCTTCGGCATCAAGCTCGACATGGACAAGAAAGCCCGTATCCTGACCCGCCAGAGCGGTTCCTCCCACGCCATGCTGCTCATCGGCTGCGACACCGACGAAAACGATGTGCCCGTGAAATGGGAACTGGAGAACAGCTGGGGCCCGGCTTCCGGCAACCACGGCTATGTGACCTTCACCGACCGCTGGTTCGATGAATACCTCTTCCGCATCGTCATCGACAAGAAGTACCTGAGCGAGAAAGCCAAGAAGGCCATCGGCTTCAAGCCGGTCGCCCTCCCCGCCTGGGATTATATGTTCTGATGATTGTACTCAAAATAATCGCTGTCATCCTCGGCATCGTCGGCCTCCTGGGGTGCATCCTTCCGGTGCTCCCCGGGCCGCCGTTGTCGTGGGTCGGCATGCTGTTGATTTTCCTGACCGGCTCGTCCGGCATGTCAACCGGCCTGCTCATCGCCTGGCTGATTGTGACGATCGTCGTCTCGATTCTGGATTACGTGGTCCCCTCCTGGGTCACACGCAAGACGGGCGGCTCGAAGACGGCCGCCCGCGGGACGCTGGTCGGCCTGTTCATCGGCCTGATCTTCTTTCCCCCCTGGGGCATGATCGCCGGTTCGTTCCTGGGTGCCCTGCTTTCGGAAATCGTCTTCGAAGGCCGCGATGTAAGCGGCTCCCTCAAACCCGCTTTCGGCTCCTTCCTCGGCTTCCTGCTGGGTACAGGCCTCAAGCTCACCGCCTCCGGGGTGATGCTTTTCTATATCTTCAAGTTTCTGTAAAAGACGCTTTATTCGGCCTTGAGAACGGCGTCGAAGAGCTGGCTTACTTCTTCGAAATTCTCAAAATCGACGGGGTGTTCCTTCAGATAGCCCTCGATGAACGCCTTCTTTTCAGGGAAGCACTTGATGAGATTCTTCCTGGTGGACATCAGCACCTTTTCATTCCGGTAGAAATAGGGGATGACCTTGTATTTGTAGGGTGTGTTCTGATTGACGCTGAGGGTGTACATGTTGCCGCCCTCCAGGTAGGTGTTCATCGTGGTGATGGACGTGGTCTGGGAGACCATGCCGAAGGCACCTTTCTTCTCGGACTCGAGGAATGACACGCGCCGCACCGCGCCGAGCGATGCCTTGTCCGACGTGGTCAGCAGTTCCACATAGCCGTAGGTACTCTTGATGAAGGTCCTTTTGTTGAAGGTGACATAACTGACCTGGTCTTCATTGGCCAGCACCTGGATTTCTCCTTCGGGGTTGATGAAATAGATGCGCTGTTCGATTGTCGAGATGTTGACGGGCCCCATGGCGTGGGAACCGTCGCGGAACTTGACGAATCCGGACGTGTAATCCTTGGAGACAAACTTGACACTGTCGAGCAGATACTGCTGCAGGTCTTCACCACGCTGGTGCTTGATGACATCCTGTGCAAAGGCGCCGTAGCAGCCGGTCAGGAGCAGGAGGGCGACGAGTATTCTTTTCATGGCAATCATTCTTTCATTCTTATGCGTGCAAGTTATCAAAAAACACACCAATTTGCAAAAAAAGAGGGTGACTCGTTCGAGCCACCCTCCTTATAATTAAATTAGGATTCGATCACTGTTACCAACCGGGGTTCTGCTGGATCGGCTGGACACTGCTGTCAACTTCAGCCTTCTGTGAATACTGGTTGACGACGCTGGTCGGGATCGGGAGGAGGTAGTCGTTCTCCTCGATCGGCTGGCGGTTCACGAAGTTCGTCGGGATGCAGAAGCCGTCGAGCTCGTTGAAGTTCGTGCCCGTGACAGCACCGCTGGCATCAGCCGTACCGGTATAGGTAATGGTTCTGCCATCAAGGGTGTGCACCCTGAAGGCATTCAGGTTACCTCTACCGAGCGTGAACTGCTTCTTGAAACTGCCGAAGTACCGGGGATCACCCATGTTGGTCTTGCCATCGACACGGTAGGCGACATTGTCCTCACCGAGGTCTTCGTGGCTGACATAGACACCGTAGGTGGTCTTGGGGTTGGTCTCGTTGTTCATACGCTCCATTTCACCCCAACGGCGGATATCGGTAGCACGGACGTGTTCGTTGAAGAACTCCATGCGGCGCTCGCGGCGGATCTCCCAAATCAGCGGGCTCGGCGTGAAGCCATTGCGGTAAGCGAGGGTCACCTTGTAAACGGCATCGTTGTACTGCGGGTCGGCAGCGGCGTTCTGCTCAGCGAGCGCGAGCGTCAGCGGGGCGGTCTTCTTCAGGCCAAGGGCGGTAGCGTGCGCATCGAGCGGACGCTGGCGGATGGCGTTGATGGAAGCGTCGAGGTCAGCCTGCGTGACAGCGGGTCCGCCGTAGGAAGCGGCGAGCTCAGCCTTGGCTTCGATGTAGTTCAGCACGGTCTCGGCGTAGCGGATGACCGGAGCGCCGTTCTCGTTGCGGGCACCACCATACTGCGAAGGGATGGCGGGACCACCGTGGTACGCATTGTCATAGTAATATTCAGGGCCCTGGCGGTCGATGAACTTCCAGCAGAAGAGGTTACCACCTGCACTGGAGTTAGGCTCATCATAGAAGGTGGATTCGAAGCGCGGGTCGCGGGTCAGGTCCATATCCTTGACCTTCCAGCTCTTGGCATTGGGGACGTCGGAGATGGTGTACACCTTGCCGTCGTTGCAGATCCAGCTCTCGAGGTGGTTGAAGTTGGCGTAACCGCCCTGGCCGTACTGCGGCATGCAGTAGGTAGCGATGCAGTGACGGACGGAGATGGCGGCGCTGTAGCTGCGGTAGAAGATGGTCTCGTTACCGATCTTCGAGGTAGCGCCGAAGAGGTCCTTCACGCTCGTGTCGAACTTGTAGATACCGAGATCCATGACGGCCTTGGCCAGATTCTGGGCAGCCTGCAGGAAGACCTGCGGCGTGCCGCCCGGGGTCTTGTGGTATTTCTCCCAGGTGCCTTCCATCAGCATCCAGCGGCTGCCGATCGTACCGACGACACCCTTGTTGATGAAGTTCGGGCCGTCATCGGTGCGGACGTTCTGCATGGCGAATTCGAAGTCTTCCTTGACCTTGGTCATGACCATGACACGGCTGTCGCGCTGCTTGTACTGCGTAGCGACATCCTCGGCGTCAATCACGGCGTCATAGTACGGGACGTCGCCGAAGGAGAGGACCAGACGGCTGTACTCGTAACCGCGGAGGAAACGGGCGACACCCATCCAGTGGTTGAAGGCCTCACCGGTGAGGATGCCCTTCTCGTTCATCATGTTGAGGCGCTCGATCAGGAGGTTCCACTTGCGGACCCACGCGAAGTTCCAGGCGCAGGACTGGCTGCGGGAATAGAAGGTGTTGGACTCGCTGGTGGAGTAGCCGTTGAAGGAAGTGGCGGCCACATAAGGTTCCTGCTGCGTACCGGACTTGAGCACGTCATCGCTGAATTCGCTGTTCGCGCCGTCACCGCGGACGCCAGGCGCGTAGTTGTAGCTCCAGCCGCTATAGTAGCCGCAGAAATAGTTGGTAAAACCACCGTTGACGAACAGGCGGATGTTGCCTTCCGAAGACCAGAAGTTCTCGTCGTTCATCGTGGTTTTGGAGGGACGCTCAAGGAAGTCACCAGCGCAGCTGGAGAGAATCAGAGCGGCAACCGAGAAAAGTAAGATAGATATCTTTTTCATAATGCTAGTCATTTAGAAAGTGATCTGAAGACCGACGGAAGCCGTCTTGAAGGCAGGGGCACCGGTGATGGCACCTTCAACGTCGATGGGCAGGCCATGCAGTTTGTTGAAGGTCAAGAAGTTCTCGAGAGAGACATAGGCCCGGAAGTTGTCGATGCTGATCTTCTGGGTGAGCTTCCTGGGGATGGTGTAACCGAAGGTCACATTCTTCAGGCGGAGGTAGGCGAGGTTCAGGAGGTAGCGGTCGCTGGTCGCATAGTTCATGCTCGAGTAACGCGGACGGGCATAGAAGGCATCGTGGTTGTAGTCCACGAGCTGGCCGTTCTCCCAGTCCTCATACCAGAAGTCCTTCGCCATGGCGAGCGGCATGTAGCCGTCGGAACTCGACATCGGGATGGCGGCTTTATCGGAGCTCCACATGTTGCGCTTGCCGACGCCCTGGAGGAAGATGGACAGGTCGAAGCCTTTCCAGCGCATGTCGGTGCGGAAGCTGTACTCGTAACGCGGCGTGGTGTTACCGATCACCGTGAGGTCGCCGTGGTCGTTGATCGAGTTGGTACCCGGGGTGATGACACCGTCGCCGTTGAGGTCCACGTAGCGGACGTCACCGTCGCGGAACTTGGTGTAGGTGCCACCGCCGGAGATGCGGTCCTGGAGCGGATAGTTCGTGCCGTCGGCGAACTTGTAGTGCGCGTAGGCGTAGGCGTTGCCGTTGGCGTCGACGTTGCTCGGGTCGTTGGCGGCCACCACGATCAGGTTGCCGTCGGCGTCGTGCGCGAAGTCGTCGTAGGTGAACAGGCCGTTGGTCTTGTAGCCCCAGATCTCACCGTAAACCTTGCCGTTGTACCAGCCGTCGATGCCGGTAGCGGAGCCGTATTCGGTGATGATGGTCTTCGCGTCAGCGAGGGCGGCATTGATCGAGAGCGAGAAGCCGTTGTCGAAGACATGGCCCCAGTCGAGGGCGACTTCCCAGCCGCGGGTGCGCAGGGAACCGTAGTTGCCCTTCGGCGCGGCGGTACCGAAGTTGTAACCGACACCTTCGGAGCCCACGATCATGTTCTTCGTGTCACGCTGGTACCAGTCGAAGGTCACGCCGAGCGAATTGAACAGGCGGAGGTCGACACCGAAGTCAAGCGTGATGATGTCCTGCCAGGTCAGGCTGGAGGAAACAGCGGCGGGAGAGTTATAGTACACAAGGTTGGTACCGTCGGCAGCCACCCAGGATGCCGAGCCGCGGCTCATCGTCGGAATATAGAGGGAGTTGCTCACGGTCTGGTCACCGATGGTACCCCAGGAAGCGCGGAGCTTCATCGAGGAGAGGACGTCCTTGACGCCTTCCATCCAGGGCTCTTCGGTCACACGCCAGCCGGCGGAGAAGGAAGGATACCATCTCCAGCGGAGCTTGGCCGGGAACTTGGAGGTACCGTCGTAGCGGATGTTGGCCTCGAGGAGATATTTTTCCTTGTAGTTGTAGTTCAGGCGGCCGAAGAAACCGAGGGTCGAGTTCCAGTCGTAGGAACCGCCGGTGGTCTGCGTACCGGTTGCCAGGTCGAACTGCGGGTTCTTGGGATCCATCAGCACGGTCTTCTTGCCCCAGACGCCGTCGTAGATGTAAGACAGCGACTGCATACCGACCATGAAGTTGAAGTGGTGCTGCGCAAGGTTGAGCGCATAGGTGGTGTTCACGTTCCAGGTCTGGCGCTGGGTGGTGAAGTTGTCACGGTAGATGTAGTTCGACGATGACTTGGCACCCTGGCCGAGATAATAGGAAGGATTGAACTTGCGGGCGGGAATGGTGGTACCCATGCCGTTGAACTCGTTCCACTCGTTGTTGATCATGATCGCCTGACCGTTGGCGTCGGTCATGACCGTAGGCACATCGTACCAGGAGTCCACACCGTAGATCTCGGTACCGGGGGTCAGGTCGACATACTCATTGATACTATAGGTATAGTCGACGTTGATGTCCCAGTTCTTGACCGGGGTGATGGTCGTACCGGCATTCACGCTGGTGTAGGAGTTGGTGACGGAGGCGTCGTTACCCTGAGCCATTTCGGCGGCGTCGTTACGCAGCGGCTGGCCGTACTCGTCGTAAGGAACGGACGGGGAGGTCGGGCCCCAGCGGTAGACGTTCGACCAGCCGTAGGCACCACCGTTGGTGAAGACGGCCTTGCCGTAGGTCTTCTTGGTCTTCGCATACATCAGGCCGGCGTGCACGTTCAGGAATTTGTTCACCTGGGTGCCGATGCGGACGTTGCCGTTGTAGCGGTTGAACTTGTCGGTGGCGACCTTGTTCATACCGTTCTGGTCGACGAGACCGAACGAGGCGTTGAAGTTCGTCTTGCCGGTGGAACCGGAAACGGAGACGTTGTGGTTCTGGGTCGGGGCCCATTCACGCACCATGTAGTTCCACGGGTCGAAGATACGGATGCCGACGCGGCGGTCCTTACCGTCGATGTAGAAGTCACGGCCGTAGGTGAACGGCGAATAGGGATCCAGGTCGCCGTATTTGGCAAGCCAGGCCTTGGAGGCCTTCCACGAGTCACGGTTGCAGAGCCAGAAACCGCCGGACATACCGTCGGTCATGTTGCCGATCTCGGCGGCGAGGACGCGGTAGTGGATGGCGTCGATACCACCCTGGCCGTAACGCTGGTCAACGTTCTGGAAGGAGACGTTGCCG
>Ga0208297_1001733_pt1 | contig 17028 bp, 3 predicted proteins | sample LMS_cellobiose_e_FD_187367 | JGI IMG/M metagenome (GOLD analysis project Ga0208297, IMG submission 187367) | Rumen-fistulated moose microbial communities from Alaska, USA - LMS_cellobiose_enrichment (SPAdes) (version 2) | ecosystem: Host-associated > Mammals > Digestive system > Stomach > Rumen... | reverse complement strand
GGTACTGAGCCGAGCTTTGACGGCACGGAGCCCACGAAGGAAGCTGACGATCAGTATACTTACACGTTCGTCGGTTGGAACACGACTGCCGATCAGGAGACAGGTACAGCGGAAGCCGACCTGCCGACTATTTCCGGCGATGTGACTTACTATCCTGCTTTCAGCAAGACGGTCAACGAGTACACCGTGACGTGGATGGGCACGAACGGCACGGCCATTGAGACGGATGAGAACGTCCCGTATGGTACTGAGCCGAGCTTTGACGGCACGGAGCCCACGAAGGAAGCTGACGATCAGTATACTTACACGTTCGTCGGTTGGAACACGACTGCCGATCAGGAGACAGGTACAGCGGAAGCCGACCTGCCGATCGTTTCCGGTGATGTGACTTACTATCCTGCTTTCAGCAAGACGGTCAACACCTACACCATCGCCTTCCAGAACTACGACGGTACTGTGCTGCAGAGCGACGACATCGAGTACGGTGAGACGCCTGAATACACCGGCGCGACCCCGACCAAGCCGGCGACGGCCGAGTTCACCTACGAGTTCTCCGGCTGGGATCCCACAATCGGTCCTGTGACGGGTGAGGAGACCTACACGGCACAGTTCACCGAGACCAGGATCGCCACGATCCTCGTCGAAGACTACGCCTACGCCCGCACCGGCGAAGGCCTGCTGGTCGTCTGCGGCACGCCTGCTTCCGGCAGCACGTACCTCTACGACGGTGCGCCGCTGTTCAAGATCGCCGACGCTGACGCCGAGTTCTATCGTCCCGAAAACGCGACCGGCGACGTCTATGTGACGATCATTGCCTCCGCTGACGGCACGGTCGACAAGACCAAGATCACGGTCGGCACCGGCGAATCCAAGGTCATCGAGCATACCGGCATGATCAACAAGGACAACGCGGTTTCCATTTCCGACGCCAACGCTGTCTATCAGATGCTGCAGAACAGGGATACGTACACCAATACCCAGATCGGCATTGAGCAGCGCCTGATCGCTGATATGTACACGAAGCTTGACGGCGGCCAGAGCCAGTTCGCACACGGTTCCATCGAGGACGTCAACGCGATCGTCGTGATGCTTCATGCAGACTACAACGGCAACTGATCCAACGCCCCGATAAGCCTCGCAGAATAGCTCAAATTGCCCGGACATGCGCCTCGCGTGTCCGGGCAACTCAAAACGAACCAGACAAGCAGGAGGAACCCTCTTGAAAACGTTACAACGAATTCTTTGCTTTGCGCTGCTGGCCGCCATGATGCTTTCCATGGCCGTCGTCTCTCATGCCGACGAGCCCAGTTTCGATTACAGCCTGAAGGTCACCAGCGCGACCGGCAAAGAGCTGAGCAGCCTGACGGGCCTCGGCAAGGGCGACAGGATCTACCTTTCCGTGGAGCTGAAACGTACAGACACGGCTGAGCGATACGGCGTCTACGGCCTGGAGTTCAAGGTGCTGTCCCGTGGTCTGCAGTACAACAATGATGGCGTCGACTTCCAGGGCGGCAGCGACGTCACGCTCAACAAATACATCGCCGGCGACCTGGTCGGCATCACCTATTACGACATGACCCGCGAAGGCGTCATGATCGACAACCCGATCACCGCCTGCTCCTGGAGCTATACGGTCACCGATCCGGCGACCGTCAATCTCGAGCTGACCACGGCCATCATTTTCCCCAACGGCAAGACCGAGAGCAGCCACCCTGTGGGCAATGCGTCCCTGACGCTGGATCCCAACGGCGGCCGCATCACCGGCACGGATATTTCCGGTGATTACACCTCCGGCACGGCAGTCACACTGCCCGCCGCCGAGCGCAGCGGCTACCGCTTCGACGGCTGGTCCGACGGCGTCAAGACCTACCCCGCCGGCGGCAGTTACACCGTCACCGGCATCGTCACGCTGACGGCGCAGTGGACCGAGCTGGTCAGGCTGACGCTGAACGCGAACGACGGCTCGATCGTCGGCACAGACGTCACGGGCGATTATGCGGTCGGAACGACCGTTAAGCTGCCCGACGCCGCCCGTACCGATTACATCTTCGGCGGCTGGTCTGACGGCGTCACGACGTATGCGGCCGGCAGCAATTACACCGTCACCAAGGCGGCAACGCTGACCGCGCAGTGGACGGCGAAGCCCGTGGGCAAGGTCCACGTCACGCTGATCCTCAACGGCGGCACGCTTGTCGGTCAGAACATTGCTGGTGACCATGTCATCGGCCAGACGGTCACGGTGCCCGGGGCGACCCGCAGCGGCTACACTTTTGACGGCTGGTATGACAGCGTCTCGAAGACGACCTACAAGACCGGCGACATGCTGCGTCTGTTGGTCGACACGACGCTGACGGCGCAGTGGACGAAGGACGAGGACGCACCGCCTGTCGTCATCATCGATCCCGGCACGCCCACGGTCCGTCCGACGGTGGAGAAGGGCAGCCACTTCAACTATATCATCGGCTATCCCAACGGCGATTTCGGTCCCTATGACAACATCACCCGCGCCGAGGTCGCGATGATCATCTACCGCATCCTCAGCCCGGAGACCCGCGCCCGCTTTGAGACGTCCGCCAACAGGTTCCCCGACGTGGTCGACGGCGCCTGGTACAACGTGGCTGTCTCGACGCTGGCCAGAGCCGGCATCGTCGAGGGCATGCCCGACGGCAATTTCCATCCGACGAATACCATCTCCCGCGCGGAGCTGGCGACGATCATCAGCCGCTTCACGAACATCTCCGGCGGCAAGGCGACGTTCCCTGACAGCGTGAACCACTGGGCGTCCAGCTACATCGCGACGGCTGCTGACAACGGCTGGGTCCTCGGTTATCCCGACGGCACCTTCAAGCCTAACAACCCGATCAGCCGTGCGGAGACCGTGACGATGATCAACCGTCTGCTGGAGCGCAATCCCGAGACGGAAGATGACCTGCTGCCCAACATGATCATGTTCAACGACGTGACAGACCCGAACGTCTGGTACTACGTCCAGGTGCAGGAGGCCGCGAACAACCACGAATACCAGCGCAAGGCTGACAACGTCCACGAGAAGTGGACCGCCAGACTGACGGATATCGTGTGGTAAGTTAAACAACTCTTTCGGGCGTTCGGCCCGGCCATCCGGCCGGGCCGCGCCCGGACTGCAGATCTCAGCCCGGTCGGGAGGATCGGGTTGAGATGTACAGAGGATTGAAGAAAGGGGAGCGGTTACTTTGCTGCCTGGCTATAAATTGTTTGGAGCAATCGATATTTATTATTCTTTTCATGTATTGGGGTTCGTAGTATTGACAGCCTTTGCCTTATGGGCAAGCGGGAAATACCATATTCCGAGATGGAAAATTATAGTCTTGGCAGCAGTTATCTATGCAGCGACATATACATGGATGCTTTTGCTTTATTGGATCGCCAGCGGCTTTAAATCCTTTGGTGGTCAAAACATTGTACGTGTGTTTATTTGGATGCCGCTATTTACATTTTTGTGTTCGAGAGCGTTAAAAGTGAATTGGTTAGATGTGGCCGACATTTCTTCTGTTACAATGACTGTCAATTTTGGCATAGCCCATGTTGGATGCATTTTTGCTGGATGTTGTTATGGATATGAGTCAAGCGGCTTACACATCTATAATGCAATTTATAATCGATATTTGTTCCCGGTGCAGTTGTTTGAATCAGCAACAGCTCTTGCTATCGCAGTGTTCCTGATATGGAGAATGAAAAAGACACAGTTTATAACTAATGGTGAATTGTACCCGTTGATGATGATGCTCTTCGGAAGCACCCGTTTTATCTGGGAGTTTTTCCGTGATAATGAAAAACTGTTTTTCGGAATATCCAACCTGGCGATCCATGCGCTGATCATGGGCGTGGTGGGCACGGCATGGTACCTGACGATCCGTGACCGCAACGCCAACAAACAACTGCGGCGCAAACACTGAGATCATTCCCATGCAGATATTCCATGATCTGGGGATTGCCGGCAAGCTGTATTGGGGCTGTTATGTCCTCGGTTTTTTGACGATCTTCGTTTTTAACGACTTTTACGGCAAACGCTACGGCATCCCGCCGAAAAAGTCCGTCCCCTTCACGGTCGTTTCCTACGTGCTGATCTACCTTTGGGCGTATATCCTCGCGTGGGTGGTCAACGGCTTTGAGTGGGGGCATCATAACGCGATCCGTGTGTATATTTGGTTTCCGGTCGTTTTGCTGTTCACTTGTGAACTGTTCAAACTCGATTGGAAGACCGCCTGTGAGTTCATAACACCGTCAACCTGTATCGTGTACGGGATAGCGAGGCTTGGCTGCAACTTCACCGGCTGCTGTTACGGCATTCCGGCCTTCTGGGGGATCGAGAGCGTGGAGGCGGGCTATCGCTGCTTCCCCGTGCAGCTCTGCGAGGCCGTCACGTCGCTGCTGATCGCGGCGTTCATCATACGCCGGGCCCGCCGCCGCGGCTATCAGCCGGACGGGACGCTTTACCCGCTGATGATGATCTTTTATGGCGGGACGCGCTTCCTCTGGGAGTTTTTAGCTGACAATAATAAGTTGTTTTTACATATATCCGAGCTGGCGCTGTGGGCGCTGCTCACCTGTGTCATCGGCTTGGCATGGTTCTTTGCCGCTGATGAACAAAACCGAAAAAAACGAACCAGAACCAGGACGCATTGATGAGGTGACAAAAATGAAAGAAACCAATCCCATGCTGAGAACGATCGCCAAAAGGAGCCTGGCCATTTTCATGGTCCTGTTCATGCTGTTTGGCTACGTTCCTCCCATCGAGTGGGAGTCCGCCGACGGCGAACACCATCTGGTGGAGAACCCGCTGGTCACGACTGCTAAGGCGGCGACTGTTACCAGCGGTTCCGGTACGTGGATCAGCGGCAAGCTGACGTACAGCTATACTGTTGCGACAGGCAGTGATAACACTGAGGGTGCAGCAGGTTCTGTCTCGGCCAGCGGCAACACGTTGACGGTCAAGGCCACCAGTGCCAAGCAGTATGACACTGGCGGATGCAGCAGCACAACGATTGCGGCAGCGGCAACGACCACTACTGTCACCGTTACCAATGCTTCCAGCTATCCGCTGTCGATCGATGCGCTGTCTTCAACAGGCAGTGTGAACGTAGCCGGCGTATCGCAGGGTCAGACTATCGCCTCCGGCGCGACGTTCACAATCACTGTTACCTCTCCGGCCAATGGCACCAGCAGCACAGAGAAGACCGGCACCGTCACTATCTCTGTTTCGGAGGAAACCAGCGTCACCATCACGCTGGCTTCGTCGTCGTATGTGAGCTATACCGTGAATGGTGTAACCGTTGATCAGAACGGCAGCAATCAGACCTTTACTGTGGATGCTGGGACGAACATTCCTCTGCCGAGCATCACTGCGCCCTCCGGCTATGCGTTCAAGGGCTGGCGTGTGGGCAGCAATCTTGTCACCGACAGCAGTTTCACCGCGAATGCCGGTTATACCGTGTTCCCGGTCATTGTCACAGCGGGCGTTGACACCGCAGCCGCCAACTTCAAAGTAGGCAGCAACACCTATACCTTCTGGGAGGAAGCGGTCACGGCGGCGGTCGGCGGCGGCGGAACGATGGTTGTTAATCTGGCAGAGGTCACGCTTCCGGAAAACGTCCTTGATAACCTGCTTCCGGCGGACGGCGGCACCTACGTCAAGCCCGTCGCGGGCGGCGGCGTGGAGTATATCCTTCCCGCGGGCGTCACGCTTGTGGTGCCCTACAGCACTTCCACCACCGTGCACACCACGACACCGGAGTACAGCACAGCGGCGCATGTGACGCCATCCGCTTTTCGTACTTTGACGGTGCCCAACGGGGCGAAGATCACGGTCAATGGCTCCGTTAGCGTGGATTCTCTCGTCAGTGCGGTGGGCACTGGCTCGAGTGATCCGAAAGCTGGTTCCTGGAACGGCACTCCCTCCGGCCCCCACGGCAAGATCGTCATGAAGTCCGGCTCGGAGATGACCTTCAACTCTGGAGCCAATCTCTATTGCTGGGGTTACATCAATGGTGACGGCAACATCTACATGCGGAGCGGCGCAAAGGTCTATGAGCTCTTCCAGAATCGTGCCTGGCGCGGCGGTTCCGCCACCTCAGACATGAATGGAAATAGCAATAAGGTTTTTCCCCTTCCTATGTATTACGTACAGAATGTGGAAGCTCCAATGACTCTGTATAAGGGCGCTACGGAATATGTTTTCACGGTTGCAAATACCAGGCTTGGTGCGCATCCCTCCAATTCCATTGAGTTTATCGGAACGAACGGCATGTTCACACTGACAGGCCAGAGTACAGATTCTATAACTAAACGATACCATGCAAATGTGGATCGCGTGGAGGTAGCGATCAATGGCAACATGGCGTTAAATGGTCTTAGCGTTAGTATAAGTATGAGCCTAATTGGGAATGTTTCGATTAATTCCAGCGACTACGTTCTTCCGATCAATAACATGGAAATCCATGTTATAAGTGGTACAACTTCAATAGCAACCACACAGAAAAATGGTGTGGCTTTCTTGCCCGGTTCCAAGTTGACGGTGGATGAGGGTGCAACCTTCAGCGTCAATTCACCAACCTATTTCTATGATGCCAGTGAGTGGGGGCTTTACGGCACCAACAGCGCAGCCTATTCGCCTGTGGGGTATTCGACGGCGAATGGTGCCACTACTATCCGCACGGCGGATAACCTTGAAGACGCGGAACTGGACGTGAACGGCACCGTGACCGTTTCCAGCAAGCTCTATACCACTGCCTCCGGCGCACATCTCACCAGTTCTAACGGCACTGGCAAGATTCAGTTTACAACAGCCTGCGCGACGGAGACTGCAACAACCTATCAGGCGGTCTATAATTCCAGCATCAGCTATGTCGACATCACTGTCAACAACGCCTGGCTGCTCAACGGCGACGAGAGCTATTCCAAGACCGTCAGCACCGGCACGAGCACCTGGAAATACGATAAATCGGGCGAGCATTGGTATCGGTATCTGGTGGACTTCCAGTACGGCGGGAGTACTATCGCACGTGATTATTATTGCGAGAATAACGATACCGTCACCTATGACGCGAGTTGGCTCGCCGACCTTGACGCTACGGCCTCAAACGGTTCGGCAACGATTGATGGCACGAACGTCAACGTTACTGACGTCACCGCGGACAGTGTCGTGACCCTCACGGGTACGCCCGCCGAGTACATCCCCACCTTTGTGCTGAATGAGGACCAGTATGAGCTCTATCAGCTTTACACGGGCAATACGATCTCCAATACCACGACCATCAACGGTGCGACCTATTATATCGTGAACCAGGGCAGCTCTGCCTTAGCTGTCGGCACGGTCTACGCCGCCCCGACGGACGCTGTTATGGGCGTCACCGCAGCAAACCACAACACCATCACCTGGAACATGTCCGGCCTCTCCGCCACCAGCGGCGATCCCTACCGCGGCACCGTTCCGGCGGGCGAGACGGCGGACGGCCCGACCTATATCTACGGCTTCTACACCGGCGTTGTGGCCCACAACAGTTGGAACGATCAGTATTACGATACCCTGATCGGCGCCTTTGAGGTGCTGCCTCAGGACGTGAGCGCCACCATCACCCTCCTGGCCGACTGCGGTACCTTCGAGGAGGAGAGCGGCACGGTTGCCTACACGGCGTATCCCTCCAACAACATCACCCTCGACCTCAACGGCCACAAAGCCACAGGCCGCATCGTCAACAGCGGTACCTTCACCCTCGAGCTCAACGGCGGTACGTTTGACTACCACACCGGCGCTACGGCTGCGGCTGCGGCGTATGACAGTCTCGCTGCGATCAAGAATAGTGGCACTTTGACCATTCAGGACACTGCGGGTGGCGGTACGATTACCAGCGATGCAATAAGCAGCAGTAGTACAAACACCCAATACAGCGCAGCGATTCGTAACGAATCCGGGGGAACTCTGACCATTACAGGCGGAAAGATTGTTACGACGCAGACCGTCAATTCCTACAGCGCCGCACTGGTGAATATCTCCGGCGGAACTATCTCAAATATTTCCGGCGGTCGTATTGAGACGGGGAAGGGTTGCGCGATTTATAACTTAGGCACGATTACGTTGGTTTCCGGAGGCTCTTTTGAGACGTTGGGAACCGGTAGTTGCTTCTATAACGCTTCCACAGGTACGGTCGCGGAGATTTCCGGCGGCTCCTTCCGTTCGACGTATCATGGCTTGAGCAATGATGGTAAGGTTACCTTGATTTCAGGGGGTGACTTTACCTCGACTGGCTCTACGTCTTATTTTGCAGTATATAACAATAAGACCATGACGACTGTTTCCGGTGGTACTTTTACAGCCACTACTGCGAAACAGTACGCATTTAAGAACAACACGTCCAATAAGATCTCCATTACAGGTGGTTATTTTAAGGGCGGTACTGCTGGCCGCGGATACGGAGTCTACAGTGTTGACAACACTGGTAAGTATACTTACGCCTCCGGGAAAGGTATCAGCATTTCCACAGGTACCGCACCGACGGGCGAAACAGGTTACTATTACCTTACTGATGTTTGGGTCATCACATTTTACAAGAACAACAGCAATGCAACTGGTTCCATGAATGCGCTTCGCGTTGAAAAAGGAAAGAGTGCTACGTTGACAGCGAATGCTTTTGCTCTTGAACATTACACCTTCAGCAAATGGAATACGAAAGCTGACGGATCTGGAACAAGTTACACGAACAAAAAATCTGTTACACCAAAAGCGAACTGGAGCCTCTACGCCCAGTGGGTCGAGAATACCCATTCGGTAACCTTTGACGCCAATGGCGGCACCGGTGAGATGGCGACACAATCCATCGGCGAGGTGACGGCTGCAGCGCTGACCGCCAACGTATTTGCACGTACGGGCTATTCTTTTACCGGTTGGAACACTGTCGCTGTACCTACTGCAGAGGAACCGGGTATTGCATACACTGACGGACAGGCGGTCACGCTTGAGGCGGATGTCACCCTCTACGCCCAGTGGGAGGAACTTCCTAAGTATACTGTGATTTGGAAGAACGGCGACACGACGCTTGAGACGGATGAAAATGTGGTTTCCGGCACCGCTCCGAGCTACGACGGCGCGACGCCGACCAAGGATGCTACGGCACAGCATACCTACTCCTTTGTGGGCTGGAGCACAGACGGCAGCACGGTCATCGACCCGCTTCCCAATGTGGCCGCCGACACGACTTATATTGCGGTATTCACGCAGACGGTGAGAGAGTACACCATCACGTGGAAGATGGATAACGGCAGCGTGATCGATACGACACAGGTTGCCTATGGGACGACGCCGACTCATAATGATCCCACCAAAGCGGCGACGGCACAGTATACCTATACCTTTGCGGGCTGGGATCCGGCAATCACTCCCGTCACCGGTGACGCTGTCTACACCGCGACCTTCACGGAGGCACTCAACAAGTACACTGTCACGTGGAAGAATGAGGACGGCACCACGCTCGAAACAGACGAAAATGTTGAATACGGCGCGACGCCTTCCTATGAAGGTGAAACGCCTGTCAAGGCAGCCGATGCGCAGTACACTTACACTTTCTCCGGCTGGTCGCCGGCTGTTACGGCAGTGGCTGGCAACGTTGTCTACACCGCGACGTTTACCTCGACGGCCAACACGTACACGGTGACGTGGAAGAATGCCGACGGCACCGTTCTTGAAACCGATGAAAACGTACCTTACGGCACAACGCCCGCTTATAACGGCGCGACGCCCTTGAAAGCCGGCGATGAACTTCACTACTACACGTTCACCGGCTGGACGCCTAAGGTCTCCGAGATCACCGGAAATACGACCTATACGGCTGTTTTTGAACAGCATGACAAAGCCGTTCTGACATGGATGAACGATGACGGTACAGTTATCGCTACGGATTATGTGATTCCAGGCAATTACGCCAGGTTTGCCGGTGCAGCTCCCTCTAAGGCTGCATCTGCGGAGTACACCTATACCTTTGCGGGCTGGGCAGATCAGCCCGGAGGCAAGGCACACCCCGCTGAATACTATATCGTAGATAATTCCATGATGTTGTACGCCGTTTTCACACAGACCGAGCGTTCTTATAACGGTCCTGTGTGGGAATGGATCAGCGATGAACAGGGCGAGTACGTCTCTGCGAAGGCGACCTTCACGGCGACCGACAGTCTTGAACCTGCAGAAGTCGTTCTGGTGGATTCCCAGATCGGGAAGACCACAACAGATCCCACATGTGACGCTGCGGGGCGGACCGTGTATGATGCGGCCGTTACCTTTATGGGTGAGGTGTACACGGATACCAATACGGTCGCGATTCCCGCGCTGGGTCATGCTTGGACGTACACTTACGAATGGGCGGCTGATTATTCAACCGCAACAGGCACGCGTGTATGCGCGAATGACAGTACCCATATTGAGACAGAGACGGTCGGAACGAAATACACTGTCGTCCCCGCAACGTGTGAGAAAGCCGGCGCAAAGACATATACGGCGACTTTCTCGATCGAGGGATTTGAACAGCAGACCAAAACAGTAGAAATCGCCGCGCTCGGCCATGTCGAGGTGATCGACGCGGCAGTTGCGGCAACGTGCACTGAGCCCGGCCTGACAGAAGGCAAACACTGCTCGCGCTGCAACGAAGTCCTGATTGCACAGGAAGTCGTTCCCGCGCTCGGCCACAGCTTCGGCGAGTGGACCGTGACAACGGAGCCAACTTGCTCCGTGGCTGGCGTCGAGACCCGCACTTGCTCCCGCTGCGGCGTGATTGAGACGCAACCCGTTGATGCTCTCGGCCATACGGAAGTAACGGATGCGGCGGTCGCGGCAACGTGCACCGAGACCGGCCTGACAGAAGGAAAGCACTGCTCGGTATGCGGAACGGTTCTGGTTGCGCAGGAAGAAATTCCGGCATTGGGCCACAGCTTCGGTGAGTGGACCGTGACAACGGAGCCCACTTGCACCGTGGCTGGCGTCGAGACCCGCACCTGCTCCCGCTGCGGCGAGACCGAGACACGCGAAGTCGCGGTCCTCGGCCACGACTATGCTGCCGTCGTAACGGCTCCGACCTGCACGGAGCGGGGCTTCACGACGTATACCTGCTCGGTCTGCGGTGACAGCTATGTTGACACATATGTTGACGCCCTCGGGCATGACTGGGGTGAGATCACCTATGAGTGGTCCGAAGACTATGGCACCGTAACGGCGACCCGCACCTGCGCGAACGACGCCAGCCACGTTGAGACTGAGACGGTGGACACCGCCAGTGAGGTCACCAAGGCTGCGACCTGCCAGGTGAAGGGCGAGACGACCTACACGGCGACCTTCACGAACCCGGCCTTTGAGGAGCAATCCAGGACAGTAGAAAATATTGATAAGATCGCCCACACTCCCGCTGATGCGGTGGAGGAGAACATCGTCGAGCCCACGTCCACAGAGGACGGCGGCTATGACGAGGTCGTGTACTGCTCTGTGTGCGGCGAAGAGCTGAGCCGTACGCATCATGTCATCCCCTTCACCGGCATGGTCCGGATCGGCGAAACGAACTTCAGGAGCCTGAAGGATGCGGTCGAGGCGGCCGAAAACGGTGACAGCATCGTTCTTCTGGCTGACATCGATCTGGCCAACGATCCGCTGACCGAGGGTGGCTACGCCGTGATTGCGCCGGCGGGGAAGAGACTCACGCTCGACCTGAACAACAAGGCCGTCACGAACGGCGCACTGGATGTCTACGGCGCCCTTACGATCACGGGGAACGGTTCTGTCTCCGGCAACAAGCACGCCGTGTATGTGAACGAGGGCGCCAGTCTGACCGTGAACGGCGGCACCATCAACGCCGGGACCGGCTATGCCATCGTTGCAAATGACGGTACGCTGACTGTGTCCGGCGGTACGGTTCAGAACACCGCGGGCGCCGGCGCGATCGCCGTGGTAGACGGCACGCTGACCATGGGAGGCGGCACGGTGCGATCCACTGTGGATGACACCGACGCCATCGAGCTCAGCGGAGCAGCGGAAGCGGTCATCACCGGCGGCAGCGTGACGGGCCACGATTGGGGCGTTGCGGTGTTTGATACCGCAAACCTTACCGTTGCCGGAACTGCGGAGATCGGAACCTCCCAGGAGGAAGGCTACGCGATCACGACGAATGGCAACGCCGGCCAGAACGCGAGTATTACCGTGGAAGGCGGTACGGTATCCGGCGCAGAGCTGGGAATCTATCTGCCCTCCGGTACGCTGAACGTCAGCGGCGGCACGATCATCGGCGCAACCGCGATCTATCAGAAGTCCGGCACAATGAATGTCAGCGGCGGCACGATCACAGGTACCGGCGCAGCTGCGCAGTATAATTACAACGGCAACGGGGCGAACGCCACCGGCGACGCTCTGGTCATCGACACCTGCGGCTATCCGAACGGCAGCCCGACCGTCAGCGTGACGGGCGGCACGTTCATCAGTGAAAACGCTCAGGCAGTCGCCAGCTACGCCACCGAAGGCAATGCGACGGCCTCCGGCTTCGTGAGCGGCGGCACGTTCAGCACGGCGGTGACCGAGGCCTACTGTGCCGAGGGCTATATCCCGAAGGACAACGGTAATGAGACCTACACGGTCGAGTCCGGCTGGTACGTGACCTTCCTGAATGAGGACGGCACGGAGTTGCTGCGCATCGCGGTCGCCGAAGGTGAGATGCCGATCTACACGGGCGAGACGCCTGTGAAGGACACTGATGAGAGTGGCGTCTACACCTTCACAGGCTGGACGCCAGAGATCACAAGCGTCACGGGCGATGCAGAGTACACAGCGGTATATGCTTTGGCAGCGTATGTTGCCAAGGTCGGCAATCAGATGTACACCAGCCTGGAAGCAGCCATCGAGAATGCTGAGGATGGTGACACTGTCGAACTGCTGGCGAACGCGACCGCTGAGCGCATCATGATCAGCAAGAGCCTGACGCTCGACCTGGGCGGCAAGACCTTCACGGGCCGAATGACCATAGACAACGGCGATGTCACAGTTGAAAACGGCACAGTCAACGGACGCTTTGACACGTACGACACTGCTGTCGTGACCCTGGCGGCCGACGCTGTGGTCAACGGTCAGGCGGTTGTCTGGGGCGATGGCACGTTCGGTGAATCCGGCTGCAAGACGCCGACGCTGAACGTATACGGTACGATTACGAACACGGGCGACAGTGCCATCACGACCAACGGCACGGATAAGTCCGGAGCAAACATCAATATCTACAACGGCGCGACCGTTATCTCTGAGGATGAGACCGGTATCTATCTGCCCTCCGGCAATCTGACCGTGAGCGGCGGCGCGATCACCGGCACGACTGCGGTCTACGTCAAGTCCGGCAGCCTGACTGTCAACGGCGGCACGCTGACGGGCACGGGCGCAGACGGCGGATACACCTATAACGGAAACGGCTGCAACGCCACGGGCGACGCGCTGGTCGTCGACAACTGCGGCTATCCCGGCGGGGCGCCGGCTGTCAGCGTGACAGGCGGCACGTTCATCAGCACGAATGCCGATCCGGTCGGCAGCTATGCCTACGGCGGGAATGAACCGATCGAAGGCTTCGTCACCGGCGGCGAGTTCTCCGCGATCCTTGCGGATGAGCTCTGCGCGGATGGGTATGACTGTGAGACAACGCCCAACGAGGACGGCCTCTATGCGGTCGCGCCGCATGTCCACGAGGAGGCCGAGCCTGTTGAGGAGAACCGCATCGAGGCGACGTGCACCGAGACCGGCAGCTATGACGAGGTCATTTACTGCGCGATCTGCGGCGAAGAACTGAGCCGTGAGAAGGAGACGATCGCGGCCCTCGGACACAACTTTGGCAAGTGGACAATTACAACGGAGCCGACGTGCACTGAGGCTGGCGAAGAGACGCACACCTGCTCGCGCTGCAACGAGACCGAGACGAGGTCTGTCGAGGCACTCGGCCACGATTTCACCGACTGGGCTGTCTCGCTCGAGCCGACGTGCACTGAGGAAGGCATCGAGACAGGTTATTGCTCACGCTGCGGTGCGACAGAGACTAGGCCGGTCGAAGCCCTCGGCCACGATTGGGGCGAATGGGTGCTCACGACGCCCGCCAGCGCCTCCGAGGACGGCGAGGAGGCACGTGAATGCGCTCGTTGCCATGAGATCGAGACACGCCCGGTCACGGCGTCCGGTGTGGCGCGGATCGGCGACACGACATACAAGAGCCTGACGGCAGCTATCGAGGCGGCCCAGGCAGACGATACCATCGAGCTGATGGTCGACGTCACGGGCGGGTACGAGATCCCGGCCGAGAAGACGGTCACGCTCGACCTGAACGGCCATACGATCACTAACGTCGAATGCGTCATCCAGAACAACGGCACGCTGACGATCGAAGACAGCGGTAAGGACGGCGCAATCATTTCGACAGAGAGCTACGGCGTCAGGGTCGGCGACAATTCGTCGACGATGGTCGAAAGCGGCGTCATTGAGTCCGTTGAAGGCGCGATCATCACCGGCAAGCACACTGGCGCAACGATCACGATTAACGACGGCACGTTCCGCGCCAGCGACAACGCCGTCATCGCCGGCAACGGCACGCAGGGCTTCGGCGGCAATACCATCGAGATCAACGGCGGCACGTTCGAGGGTACCACGACCTCCGAAGGCTATGTGGCTTGCGGCGTGTACGCGCCGAACGACAACGAAGTGACGATTAACGGCGGCACGTTCATCATTGTAAACGGCGCCGGCGTCGTCGCCCGCGCCGGGCACGTGACGATCGGCGAGAATGTGGAGATCACCACGACCGGCGACGTCATCGGCAAGGTGGGTGACTCCCGTGTGGTCATTCCGTGCGCGGCAATCGTGTTCGACAGCGAAGCCAATTATCCGGCGTTGACGGATGCGGCCTTGCTGGAGATCACGGGCGGCACGTTCATCTCCGAGGCTGACGCGATCGCATACGTCGGCGAGACCTCGCACATCGCGGTCAGCGGCGGCTGCTTCAGCAGCATGGTGCCCGAGGCGTGCTGCGCTGAGGGTTATCTGCCGACAGAGACACCCGATGAGGACGATATGTACACCGTCTATCCCGAGAATCACGAGTGCGAAGGCCGCGAGGCGGTCCGTGAGAACGTGGTCTCGGCCACTTGTACCGAGCCCGGCAGCTACGATGAGGTCGTGTACTGCAAGTGGTGCGGTGAGGAGATGTCAAGGACGCCGGTCACTGTCGCGGCGCTTGGCCATGATTGGGGCCAGCCCGGATGGACTTGGGAAGGCGTGACCTCGGCGACGGCATCGTTCACCTGCGGCCGTTGCGGCGAGATCGAGACCGTGACGACGGAAGAGATCGAAAGCGAGTACTTCGACGCCACCGAGGAGGAAGAGGCGAAGACCGTCTACACCGCCGCGGTGGTATTCGAGGGCGAGACGTACGAAGACAGCAGAACGGTGATCGAGCCCGCGGCCGGGTACGTGTTCGACGAACCCACGTGGGATTGGACGCTGCTGGATGAGGGCGGATACACCGCCGTCGCGACGTTTGTCGGCGTCAATGAGGACGACGAGGACGACACGAAGGTGATCGAGCTGGAGGGCAACATCAGCTCCGAGACCGTCCTGCCGACGTGCGAGGACGAAGGCACGATCACTTACACGGCTGAGGTGCTCTTCGGTTCGAATACGTACACAGATACAAAGACAGACGAGATCGAGGCGCTCGGCCACGATTGGGGCGCGTGGGCGCTGACGACAGAGCCCACCTGCACCGAGACCGGCGAGGAAACGCGCGAATGCCTGCGCTGCCATGAGACCGAGATGCGCGACGTCGCGGCGCTGGGTCACAGCTGGGTCGACGTCGAGGTCACGGAGGATCCGACCTGCGAGGAGCCCGGCATGAAGACCGTGCGCTGCGAGCGCTGCGGAGCGACCGACGAGGTCGAGGTCCCGGCGCTGGGGCACGACTGGATCGTCGAATACGAGTGGTCCGAGGATCACATGCAGGTCGTTGCGACGGCCGTCTGCTCGCGCGATGAGGAGCATACGGACACCGAGACGGTGACCGCCACCTACCGCGTCACGCGCGCGCCCACCGAGACCACGACGGGCGTCGGCACCTACACGGCCAAGTTCACCCACGAGTGCTTCAGCAAGCAGACGTACGAGATCGAGCTCCCGATGATCACGAACAACTACGGCGAGCCTACATACGTCTGGTCCGCCGACAACAAGAGCGTCACGGCCACGGCGGTGAACCTTGACGATCCTGACATCGTTATCACCGAAACGGTGCGCACGACGTACGAGGTCACGGATGAGCCCACCTGCACGGAGAACGGCGTCGGCCTCTACACGGCGACGTTCACCAACCCGCACTTCAGCGAGCAGACGAAGGAAGTCGAGCTCGAGGCGACGGGTGAGCACGTCTGGGGCGAGGTGGACGGCCAGCACGTCTGCACCGTCTGCGGCGCGGTGGACGAACATGACCACGGCGAGATCGGCTATGAGTGGGTCTGGACGGGCGACGGTTACGAAGTGACCGCGACGCTGACGTGCGAGACCTGCGGCGGCGTGATCGCCGAGGAGACTGTCACGGCCGGGTATGAGGTCACGATTCCCGCGACGTTGAGCGCGGCCGGCACGGGCATCTACACCGCCGAGTTCGAGAACGAGGCGTTCGAGACGCAGACGAAGCCGGTGACGATCCCGAAGCTGGAAGGCGGTATGACGCTGCAGATCCGTGTCCTTGCAGATACGGACACCATCGCGATCGCCCAGGGTGATACGCCGGTTGAGCTTGACGAGACGCTGGCAACAGGCACGCTGACGGCTGACGAGCAGCATAAGGTATCCTTCACGGTCTCGAATCCGCAGGCCTGCATCGTGCTGATCGCCGAGACGAATGAAGACGACGAAACAGTCTACGAGCGCATCGAGGCGCAGGAAACGGAAGACGAAGGCGTCTACTTGTTCGAGGCGACGGTCGAAGAAGGCGCGGAGATCATCGT
>Ga0208297_1001730_pt1 | contig 17055 bp, 11 predicted proteins | sample LMS_cellobiose_e_FD_187367 | JGI IMG/M metagenome (GOLD analysis project Ga0208297, IMG submission 187367) | Rumen-fistulated moose microbial communities from Alaska, USA - LMS_cellobiose_enrichment (SPAdes) (version 2) | ecosystem: Host-associated > Mammals > Digestive system > Stomach > Rumen... | reverse complement strand
CCGAGGACAGTATGATGGAACAGCTCACGTTGAAAGAGTATATAGACCCGTTTACGGGTAGCAAGAACCACAAGGCATAGAAAAAGGCCGCTTCAGCGGCGGCCTGAGAAAATGATGCGGCTGGCGAGTTTTTCAAAGTCCGAGTAGGACTTGCCGGTAATATGCCCTTATAGGGCTGGTGCATACCACCAGCTCAGCTGGTGGTTTTGATTGCCGCCGTTTCCCGAAACGTTACAGCCCGGAACGGAGCGTGACCTCGGCGGGGAGGCGGTCGGCGCGGATATGATAGGTACAACGGTCGATCTTGCCGCTTTTAAGGTACTTCGTCAGGGTCGCCGTGACGCCGTCAAAGGAAAAGGCGATCCGCCGGATGTCCGTTTCCTCGCCCCAGCGGGCGATCTCGGCGTTCAGTTCGACCACGTACGCCGCCGCCGTCTCCGGAACTTGTGGCGGGTATAGCGACAACCGCTCCCTCGCAATGTTTTTTTCGCTCCCGCCGTCGTAGTAGATGATCGCTCCGGCTCCCGTCAACTCCGTTCCGCTGACGATCAGCGCGCGGTCGAGTTCCGTCTCGGCGTCCTTCGGGAACAAAAGGTAATTGGCGGCGGCGTCTCCCGGCGGGATCTTTCTCGTGCGCCCAGCGACCATCGTCAGTCCCAGATCCGCCGCCGACCATATCAGCACCGCGGCGGCGGCCGCCACCGCCGCCATGATCCACCGCCGTCGGTAAATGCGGTGTGCGCTTCGGTCCTTTGCCTCGGAACTCTTTCGCTCAAGATCGTCTTCGCGCATGATAGCCTCCCGAAACGTTTTACGGTTACAATAACCTCCGAAAGGCAAAAATACAAGAAACGATTTGTTTTTTACCCGAAGTATGATATATTGGACAAAAGATCATTTTACCGAACACGCGATGAGGTATGGTATGAAACCGGAACTTGCGATCCTGATATTGGACCTGCTGGGCACGGCGATTTTTGCGATCACCGGCGCCGTGGCCGGTGTCCGCCGCAAATTCGATATCTTCGGCGTCACGGTGCTCGGCTGCTGCGTCGGCGTCGGCGGCGGCATGATCCGCGACAGCATCATCGGGGCGACTCCGGTCGCGGCGCTCCGCAACGAATGGTATCTCATCATCTGCGTGGCGGTCTCGCTCACCACTTACGCCACGGCGAAGTTCTGGCTCCATTGGCGCGGGCTCATCCAGAACGCCGACGCGCTCGGGTTGGGCGTCTTCACCGCCATCGGCGCGATCAAGGGCGACGCCTATGGGCTGGGTATGGTCGGCATCATGTTGTGCGGCGTACTGACCGCCATCGGGGGAGGGGTGATCCGCGATGTGCTCTCCGGTACCGTTCCCGCCGTGTTGCGCAGCGACTTCTACGCCACCGCGTCGCTGCTTGGCGGCGGCGTATACTGCCTGCTGGCGTATGGGACGGGGCAGTTCCGACCGCCGATGTTCCTGCTCTTCGTGATCGTCGCCGTCTTCGTCACGGGGCTGCGTCTGCTGGCGATCCGGCTGCGTTTGCAGTTGCCGGCCTCCGGCTATCTCTCGGTGCGCCGCCGCCGATCCGGGCGGACGAAGTGATCTCCGGAGGCGCCTGATTTTCCCGGCAGAAAAATCTCCCGGTCATAAAATATTAAAAAAATTAGTAGAAACTAATTGATTTTTCGCGCGTCGGTGCTATATTCTCTTCATGTCGGACAACCGGCATTGACCGTTGCCGCCGCGGGCCGATGCTTTAGGCGGGGACAGCGGTTTCCGCCGAAGTTGCGGCGGATGTGAAACGGGTATCAGGATGCTTCGGGAAGATGGCGGATTCTCCTTGTGCCGTCATCTTTCCGCATCCAATTTTTTTTAGGAGGGACAAAAATGTCAGAGACCAAGTGTTCCTGCGGGTGCGGCGGAACTGCCGCCAAACCACCGCGGTACCGCGTTCCGGTCGGTGACGAGATCACGCTCGCCGATCTCCCGGTCGGTTCCAGCGGAACGGTGGTGAAGATCGATTCCAAGCTGCGCGGCCGCAAGAAGTTCGCCGACATCGGTCTGGTGGCGGGCAGCGAATTGCGCATGGAGGCGCACGCCCCGTTCGGCGGTCTGCTGCGGGTGCGGGTGATGGAAAGCAGCTTGGCGCTGCATCGTGACGACGCCGAAAACATCGTGATGAAGAGGAGCGTCGAGAGCAAATGAAATCCAGTTATCGCGTCGCACTCGCCGGCAATCCCAACTGCGGCAAGACCTGTATCTTCAACGCCCTGACCGGCGCCCGCCAGCATGTCGGCAACTATCCCGGCGTGACGGTCGAGAGCAAATCCGGCTCGTTCGTGCTGAACGGGGCCAAAATCGAATTGATCGACCTGCCCGGCGTCTACTCGCTCTCGTCGAGTTCTCCCGAGGAGGATGTGGTCTTTCAGGAGTTGACCAAGCCCGGGATCGACCTCATCATCAACGTGGTCGATTCGACGATCCCCCGGCGCAGCCTCTACCTGACCACCCAGTTGGCGGAACTGCATATACCGATGCTGCTCGCGTTCAACATGAGCGACGACGCGAAGAAAAAGGGGCTCAAATACGACATCCCGAAGTTGGAGACCTATTTCGGGTCGCCGATCGTGCAGACGGTCGGCTGCCGCAGCGACGGAGTGCGTCCGCTGCTCGAGCAGCTGGCGGCGATGCTGCCGAAACTTGACGAACACGGCGTGCCGATGCTGAGTTACGGCGCAGATATCGACGATACGATCCGCGAAGTCGCCGCCCGGATCGACTCGCTTCAGGTCGCCAAATATGCGCATATCCCGTCGCGCTTCTTCGCCATCAAACTGCTGGAGCACGACACCGCCGCAATGCGGCTGGATGAGTTCAAGCCCGCGCAGGAGACGGTCGAGGAACAGATCCGCCACCTGTGGCGGAAACACGCCATCGACGCCGATACGTTCATGGCGGACCGCCGCTATGCGATGCTCGCCGGCGCCTGCCGCGATGCGATCACCATGACACAGGAGCGCCGCCGCGAGATCTCGGACAAGATCGACACCGTGATGACCAACAAGTATCTCGGTCTGCCGCTCTTCTTCCTCATCATCTATGTCACGTTCTGGTTTACCTTCACTTGTGCGCAGCCGCTGATGGACTATATGGAAGATTTCTTCGCGTGGCTCAACGGACTCGTCAAGGGGGCGTGGCCCGAAAGCACTCTGCCGGTGCTCCGCGAGATGCTGACCGACGGCGTGATCGACGGCGTGGGCGGTGTGCTGGTGTTCCTGCCGAACATCCTGTTCCTCTTCTTCGCGATCGCGATACTGGAGGACTCCGGCTATATGGCGCGGGCGGCGTTCGTGATGGACGGCGTGATGCGCAAGTTCGGTCTGCAGGGCAAATCCTTCGTGCCGCTGGTGCTGGGCTTCGGCTGCACCGTGCCGGCGATCATGGCGACGCGCACGATGGAATCCGAACGCGACCGCCGGGTGACGATCATGGTGCTGCCGCTGATGAGCTGCGGCGCGCGGCTGCCGATCTATTCGCTGATCATTCCGGCGTTCTTCGGCGCGTACAGTTCGCTGCGTCAGGCGACGGTTTTCGTGATCATCTACCTGATCGGCATTCTGATCGCCCTGCTGGGCGCGCGGATCATGAAGTCGACGCTCTTCCGGGGCGACGGCGAGATCTATCTGATGGAACTGCCGCCGTACCGGATGCCGACGCTCAAGAGCCTGCTGCTCCACATGTGGGACCGCGGCCGGATGTATTTGCAGAAGGCGGGAACGATCATTCTCGCGACCAGCCTCGTACTCTTCATCTGCAACCGCTTCCCGGAAAAGCAGAAGTTTTCGCAGGACTACGACGCGGAGATCGCGCAGTTGACCAAGACCGGCCAACTTTCCGACGCCCAGCTGGCGGTGCTGGAAAACAGCGGACTCTTCGAGTCGAAAACGATGGCGGAGATCCGGGAAAACCGCGCGATCGACGGCGAGGTCCTCGATCAGCTCAAGGAGAAAATCGGCGACCGGAAACTTCCGGCGGAACAGCAGGCCGCGATCGCGGCGGCGCAACGCTTCAACGATGCCAAGGGCGAATTGGAAAACGCCAAGCAGGCGGAGGCGATGGAGTACACCATCTCCGGTCGGGTCGGCAAGTTCCTGCAGCCGGTGTTCAAGCCCATCGGCTTCGACTGGAAACTCACCACCGCGTGTATCGGCGCGCTGGCGGCGAAGGAGATCTTCGTCTCGCAGCTCGGCATCCTCTACTCGGAGGGCGAGGCGGACGAGGAGTCGGATTCGCTCAAGGAGAAACTCGCCAAGCACTACACGCCGCTGCAGGGGTTCTGCATCATGCTCTTCTGTCTGCTGTCGATCCCCTGTTTGGCGACGCTGGCGGTGTTGCGGCGCGAACTCAACTCATGGGCAATGGTGTTCGTCGAGGCGGGCGGACTCTTCGCGCTCGCCTACATCGCCACGTTGATCGTATACCAGTTGGGCTCTCTGCTCAATATCGGTACGCGGATCATCGGCTGAGCCGCGCTTACGTCAAAAGCAAAACGCCTCCGGAAAGTTTTCCGGAGGCGTTTTGCTTTGTCGCGTTGTTTTTTTGTACGCGGGTCAGCGTTTCAGCAGCGACCGCATCGACTCGTACTGCTCCTCGATGGAGGCGACCAGTTTCAACTGGTTGCGCGCCCGATCCAGATTGTGACCGGCGCGGCGCACCTTGAAGTAGGTGTCGCCGTTCAGGTAGTCGGTCAGGAAGCGGCAGCCGATCTCCATGGTGATGAGTTTGCCGGCAAAGGGGAGCATCTCCTTTTCCGCCGAGGTCATGAACAACCCCGCCGTACTCAGGAATCCGCGGTACAGCGCCTCGTACATGTCGAAGCGCATGCCGACCTTGCTCAGATCGGTCTCGTCCTCCTCGGCGGGATTGGTGCCGCTGCGCACCATGTCGCCGAAGTCGTAAAGCGACAGCCCCGGCATCACGGTATCGAGGTCGATCACGCACATCCCCTCGCCGGAAAGGTCGTCGATCAGGATGTTGTTCGCCTTGGTGTCGTTATGGGTGATGCGTTCCGGGATGTCGCCGGAGCGGTTCAATTCTATCAGCGTGCCGGTCTCGTCGCGGTGCGCCATCAGAAAGTCGATCTCCGGCTGCGCATTCTTGACCCGACCGCAGCGATCCTCCTTGACCGCCGCTTCGAAGTCCGCGAAGCGCTTGGGGGTGTTGTGGAAGTCGGGGATCGTCTCGTGGAGCCGTTCACCCGGCAGATCGACCAGCTGCAGCTGAAACTCGCCGAACGACTCCGCCACGCGGAACGCCTGCTCCGGGGTCTCCAGCACTTCGTAGGCGCGAGCGTGTTCGACGAAGACGTACGCCCGCCAGAAGTTGCCGTGACCGTCGGCGGCCAGCGTGTCGCCGTCCTTGGTGTGCAGCAGCCGCAGCGTGCGTTTCTTGGTCTCCAGGTGCGCGGCGCGGATCTTGCTCAGAATGTGGTTGGTGACGCGACCGACGTTCTCCATCACCTTCTGCGGTTCCTTGAAGACCTGATGGTTGATGCGCTGCAGAGTGTAATGCAGCCGGATCCCCCCTTGGTCGTAGGTCAGCTGATAAGTGTCGTTGACGTTGCCGTTGCCGAACGGCACCGCGACCAGATAATCGCCGTATACCAGAAATTGAGAAATGATCTCGCGCAGTTCCCGCTGTGAACGCTCCATGATTGAAAAACCCACCCTCCTTGATTGTATTGATCAGAACAGCCGTTCAGGATATTCGCCGCGTTCGGCCAAACGTTTGAGTTCGGCGCAGACCCCGTCGCGATCCTCGCGATAGGTGATGCCGAACCAGTTGGCTTCGCTGCGGAGCATGTCGATCCGCGCTTTGCCGGCGTGGATCAGCGCATCCACCGCGAACGGCAGATAAAATTCGCTTTTGAGTTCGTTCCCGCGCTGTTCCAGAAATCCGGTGAAGAGGTTTTCCAGTTCGCCGACGAACTCCGGCATGAAGCCCCAGTAGTTCATCGAGGTCGCTTCGTCGCCGTTGAGCGCGATCTCCCGGCCGTCGAGTTCGCTGACGATGCGGTCGCCGTCGCGGCGGATCTTCGGATTCTCGACCACATGGGTCAGCAGACCGTCCCGCGCGCCGCAGATGCCGCGCGACACCGCGCCGTGTTCGCTCAGGGTGTTGCGCAAGGTGTACGCGCAGATGCAGCCCCGGATGAGTTGCGACTTCGGCGGATCGGTCAGAAACTTCGCCGCCTTGGCAAAACTGTCGGCGCCGTAAAAATCGTCGGCATTGAGGGCGACGAACGGCTCGGTCAGAAGTTCCCGCGCGGCGTAGACGGCGTGACCGGTGCCCCACGGTTTTTCCCTCCCCTCCGGACACTTGAAGTTTCCGGGCAGGTCGCGCAGATCCTGAAACGCATATTCGACCTGAATGTGCTTGGCGTAGCGCTTGCCGACGCGCTCCCGGAACTCCTGCTCGAAATCGCGGCGGATCACGAATACCGCCCGGGTGAAACCCGCGCGAATCGCATCGAAAACCGAATAATCCATCATCGTTTCGCCGTGCGGACCCAGCTGATCCAACTGCTTCAGTCCGCCGTAGCGGCTGCCCATGCCCGCCGCCAGCACCAGTAACGTGACTCCCATGATGTCCACCCGTTGTGTGTGCGATTGGTGACGCGGTATTCGACCGGGGATCGCGATAAAAATCCCCGTCACCGCGACAAATTTCATTTAATATACATCGGATTTTATATCAAATCAAGACGCGGCGGCGATCCGGCGCGATTCGGATATATCTTTGATGGAAAAGTGCATTGACGGCGCGGCGATCGCGGTATATATTGCAATACTGGATCATGGTTCGTGGCACATATTTCGCATGGAGGATGATTATGAAACGGGAAATTCTTTGTCATTGCCGAGTGGTCACTCCGGGCGCGGAGATCGCGGACGCCGCGTTGGAGATCGAGAACGGCGTGATCGTTCGGGTGGAGCCGGGAACTCCGTCGTGGTCGCTCGGCGGGCGCGATCTCGGCGGGCGGATGGTGATGCCGGGGTTCATCGACGTGCATTGTCACGGCCGCAACAATGTCGATTTCAGCGACGGCAGCGCCGAGGCGGCGCGGATCATCGCCGAAAACAAACTTGCCGAAGGCGTCACCACGCTGCTGCCGACCACGCTGACGCTGCCGGAACGCGACCTCGCCGCCGCCTTGACCGCGGTCGCCGCCTACGACGGGCGCTCCGGCTGCCGCATTCCGGCGGTGCATCTGGAGGGGCCGTTCATCAACCCCAAGTGCCTCGGCGCCCAGAATCCCGAATTCGTGCGGCTGCCGGATATCGCCGAAGTGGACCGGCTGAACCGGATCTTCCCGGTGAAGAAGGTTACCTTCGCTGTCGAAGTCGCGGGCGGCGGCGAACTCGTCGGCGAACTGCTGCGGCGGGGGATCGTCCCCAGCTGCACCCACAGCGGGGCGACCGCGGGGGATTTTCTCGCCGGATACGTCCGGGGACTGCGCAACCTTTCGCACTTCTGCAATCAGATGACGCCGCTGCACCATCGCGACATCGGGCTGGTCGGTTCGGGGCTGTTGTACGATGACGTTTATGTGGAGTTCATCTGCGACAAACTGCACATTTCTCCCGATATGATAAAATTGGTGTTCAAGGTCAAGGGCGCCGATCGCGTGATGCTGATCACCGATGCGATGCGCGCCGCCGGGATGCCGGAAGGCGAGTACACGCTGGGCGGTCTGCCGGTGCATGTGGGACCGGACGGCGCGGCGCGGCTCACCTCCAACGGCGCGCTCGCGGGGAGCACGCTGCGGATGAATGTGGCGCTGAAAAACATCGTCGGGATCACCGGACTGCCGCTCAGCGAAGCGGTGAAGAGCTCGTCGCTCACCGCCGCGCGGTCGCTCGGCTGGGCGCAGCTCGGCCGGGTCGAATCCGGATGTTTCGCCGATCTCGCGGTGCTCGATCCCGATTTCTCGGTATACATGACGCTGGTCGGCGGTGAAATACGGTATGCCCGCCGATAATGCCGGGAGGTTTTTCCCGGATTTTAAGAAAAAACCCCGGACGGAGGGTTGATTTTTCCGGAAAGCAAGATTTATTATTATTCCGTCGGATGCTCCGCGCCGTAGCGTGTCGCCGCCGTTGGCGACGCAACGCGGAAATCCGGCGTTACCGAGTATCCGGCGGGGAGGGGAGCATTTGGAGCGTACCGCCTGCCGGAAGTCAACATGGAGATATTGAAAATGGCTGTGGCAAAAGATTCCAAGACCGCGAAGAATTTGGCGTTTGCGTTTGCCGGTGAGTCGCAGGCGCGCAACAAGTACACCTACTTCGCCAGCGCCGCCCGCAAGGAGGGCTACGAGCAGATCGCCGCCATCTTCGAGATGACCGCGAACAACGAAAAGGAACACGCCAAACTGTGGTTCAAGGAACTGGACGGCATCGGCGACACCGCCGCCAACCTCGCCGCCGCCGCTGCCGGCGAGCACGAGGAGTGGACCGAAATGTACAAGCAGTTCGCCAAGGAGGCCGAGGAAGAGGGATATACCGAACTCGCCCGCCGCTTTGCCGGCGTCGCCGCGATCGAAAAACGTCACGAGGAGCGCTACCGCAAACTGGCCGAGAACATCGCCAAGGGCGAAGTCTGGGTCCGGACCGGCGCCCGCCGCTGGGAGTGCCGCAACTGCGGTCACGTCTATATCGGCGACAAGGCTCCCGAGGTCTGCCCGGTCTGCAAGCATCCGCAGGCGTACTTCGAGATCGAAGCCGAGAACTACTGAGTTTCGGTCTCACGGCGCATGTACGACTTCGGTCTGACGTGCGATATACTTTCGCCGGAGTTGGACGCCGCCGCTTTATGGAGCGGCGCGGCGGCTCCGGCGATCGCTTTTTTCCGGGAGCGTATCGGTGCGGGGCGCATCCCGTTTTTTCGGCCCTCCGCCGCCGGGTGCTGGAACGAGACGCGGGGACCGCTGCACCGCTACCGGAGCGAGATATTCTTTCAGGTCCAAGGCAGTTGCTGCTTCACCTTCCCGGCGGAAACGGTGACGATCCGTCCCGGCAACGTGCTGCTGGTCCCGCTCGGGATGCCGCATGTGGAGCATGCCGCGGCTGACGGCGAAAAACCGTTCTTCAATCTGGTGCTGATGGTGGCGGAGCGCTATACGACGCTGCACATCGGCGCCGTTTGCGCAGGGGATCCCCATTCCGACCGGCCCGAAGTGCTGATCCGGCGTCCGCTTCCGAATCCTGTGTTTTACCGCGGCGCGGTCATGGCGTTGTCGCAGTTTTCCAGCCGTCCGCGGGGAGCGGACGACGCGGCGGCGGCGCTGCTCGAAGCGCTGCTGCGGCAGATGGCGGCGGATCTGGGCGAGGGGGCGTTGCCCGAACCCGCCGACGCGGCATGTCGGCTGGCGGTGCGGGCAAAGGCGCGGCTCGACGGGTCCGGCGACGGTCCGGCGGCGGATGTCGGAGAACTGGCGGCGGAGTTGGGGTGTTCGGCAAGTTATCTGTCGCATTCGTTCCGGGCGAGTTTCGGGATCCCGCTCAAACACTACATCCGCGATCTGCGGCTGGATTACGCCCGGACGCTGTTGTGCGGCGGCTCCTGCAATGTCTCGGAGGCGGCGGAGCGGAGCGGTTTCCGCGATCCCTCCTATTTTTCACGTCTGTTCAAATCGCGCTTCGGGGTGATGCCCGGCAAGATGGTATGACCGTTTTTTCCGTCTCGGCGGAGCGGGACGGTCGGTGATCTGGAGAAAATCATTATGCGGATAGATCTGGCAGGAAAGTGGCGGTTGACCGCCGATAATGTTGCACCGCTTACGGCGGAGTTGCCCGGTGACAACTATTCGGCGCTGTTCGCCGCCGGGGTGATCCCCGATCCCTATTTCGGGTGCAACGAGGAACTGGTGCAGTGGCCGCGGGAACTGACATGGAGTTTCGAGCGGAGTTTCGAGATCCCGGCGGAGTTTCTGGCACACCGGAGCGTATTTCTGAATCTCGACTCGATCGACACCTTCGGCGAGGTTTTTCTGAACGGCCGATCAGTCGGCACGAGCGCCAATATGTTCGTGAGGTTCCGGCGGGAGGTCAAGCCGCTGCTCCGCCTCGGACGCAACACGCTGAAAGTGGTGATCGTTCCGCCCGCGCCCGAGGCGCTCAAGGCGGCGAAGCGTCAGGGAATGCAGTTACGCTACTATACGCAGTATGCGATCCCCCACGTCAACCGCATCCGCAAGGTGCAGTGCCACGGCGGTTGGGATTGGGGCATCTCGCTGGTGGTGAGCGGATTGTATGGCGAACTTTACTTGGAGGCGGATGAAGGTCGCCATATCGAACACCTCTATTCGGAACAGCGTCACGAGGATGGTCGCGTCACGCTGACTGCCCATGCCGAAGTTTCCGGCGGCGCCGGGGCGGTGGAGTTCCGCTTCAACGGCGAGACCCGTACGGTGACGGGGCGGGGCGTCGTGAGCGCCGAGTTCACGGTCGATTCGCCGCGGCTGTGGTATCCCAACGGACTCGGCGAACAGCCGCTCTACGAACTTACGGCGACCGCGGGTGGCGGTACGGTGCGCCGCCGGATCGGTCTGCGGCGGGCGGAACTCGTCACCGAGCCGGATGCGGCCGGGACTTCGATGTATTTCCGGATCAACGGCGTGCCGGTCTTTGCCAAGGGCGCGGACTGGATCCCCTGCGACGCGATGCCGCGCCGTCAGACGGCGGCGACCTACCGGCGGCTGCTCGGCGACGCGGCGGCGGTCGGAATGAACATGCTGCGGGTCTGGGGCGGCGGTCAGTACGAGAACGAAGGGTTTTACGATCTGTGCGACGAATACGGGATCATGCTGTGGCAGGATCTTATGTTCGCCTGCATGGAATACCCCTCGACGCCGGATTTTCTGGCGCTGGTGGCGCCGGAGGTGGAGTATCAGGTCAAGCGTCTGCGCGACCATGCGTCGATCGTGCTTTGGTGCGGCGACAACGAAGTTCCCGGACTGCTGAAAGGGGAGGGGATGGAGTTTGTGCGCCGCGCGGTGAACTACGACCGGCTGAACCGCGAACTCGCCGAATGGGTGCGCGAAGCGGATCCGACGCGGGTCTTCTGGCCGTCGTCGCCGTGCAACGGTCCCGGCGACTGCTTCGGCGCCTGGCACGACGACTCGAAGGGGGATATGCACTACTGGAAGGTGTGGCACTCGGGGGAGCCGTTCGAGTCGTATTATAAGGTGCGGCCGCGTTTTTGTTCGGAGTTCGGTTTTCAGTCGTTCCCGGCGCTGAACACGGTGCGGCGCTACGGCGGGAAAAACGTCTCCGATCCGGTGATGGAGCGCCATCAGAAAAACGGTCTCGGCAACGCCAAGATCGTCGGGATGTTCATGCGTTACTTCCGGTTTCCGTCGGGGCTGGCGGAGTTCGTGTATCTGAGTCAGGTGCAGCAGACATTGGCGATCCGGACGGCGGTGGAGTTCTGGCGGACGCTGCGTCCGCACTGCATGGGGACCTTGTACTGGCAGTTCAACGACAACTGGCCGGTGGCGTCGTGGTCGAGCGTCGATTACTGCGGGAACTGGAAATTGCTGCACTATGCGGCGAAGCGTTTTTACGCTCCGCTCCTGGTGACGGCGCGCCGGAACGACTCCGGGGCGGTGGAGTTTTACGCCGTCAACGATGCGCGGACGGATTTTTCCGGTACGCTGACGGTGGAGCGATGGACGTTGACCGGCGAGGTGTCGGAGCGCCACGCGATCCCCGCCGTCGTTCCGGCCGGGGGCGCGGTGCGGATCGACGTGCCGGAACTGTCGGCGGCGGAAACGGGATTTCTGCATTATGCACTCGGCGACTCCGAGGGGGAGTTTTTCTTCGCGGAGTTCAAGAAACTGGAACTGCCGAACGCGGAGGTCGCGCTGAAGCGTCTGGATGCGGAGCGCTGGGAACTTGAGTCCGCGGCTCCCGCGTTTTTCGTCACGCTGTCGTGCGACACGCCGACAGTGTGGAGCGACAACGGGTTCACGCTGCTGCCGGGGCGGCCGCGGATCCTCCGGGCGCTGCGCGGCGAACCGGGGGACGTGCGGATCTTTCAGTTGGGGATGATCGGCGCGACCGGCGACTGACGCATTCCGGCGCCGCTCCACGCTCGGATCGCTGAAAATACGCAGGGCACGATCGAAAAAATTTTGGCAAAGAGAAAAATTACCATAAATATCAAAAAAATCATATTATTTGACGTTGCCGCCGGAAAAATCTTCTTGTATAATATATGCGGGTATAAAAATTACGGCACATGAGACGAGGAGTTTCTTAAAAACGCCCGTCGTCAGCCGATCGGCGGTCGACGAACGGTTTCGTCCGCGGGAGGAATTGGTGGAGCGCGGCTGGAAGTCCGCGCACGGCAGAGTTGCGTGAAGTTGATCGAGATCGCTAGGATTAGCAAACCATAGGAGATGTCGCCATGTCGTATCAGGAAGTAATCACGATCGCCAACGGAATCACCAGCACCGGGCTTATCGCCGGCACCGAGGCGTCGGGCGCCGACGCGGGGAAGATCGTCATCGAAAACGGCGGTACGCTCGTCAACGGCATCGTCCGGGAGGGCGGCGCGCTGAGCGCCACTTACGGCGCGGTCGCGGATAACCTCACCGCCGAGGCGGGGGCGCTGGTCGAATTGAGCGACTCCGCCAAGACCAGCGGACTTCTGCTTCAGGGTGCCAACACCAATATCGCCGAGGGCACGTTGTACTATCAGGGGACCGCGATCACCGGTACGGTCGTGAACGGTACTCTCTCCAATCTGAACGGCATGTACCGCATCTGCGTCGGCGACGGCATCACCGTCGACGGTGCGACGCTCGGCGACAGCGTCCGGATCTATGCGCGGGGTACGGCGGTCGTTTCGGGCGGCAACATCAATACCGGCGGCAACATCGGGCTGCTGGGCGAATCCTACGGCAACGACGTCACCGTCGGCGGCGAAGGAGTGACCGCCGCCAACTACAACACCTTCGACAACGCGACCGCCGACAATACGACCGTCAACGAGGGCGGCAACTTCCAGATCCGCAACGTAGCGAACAACACGACCGTCAATGACGGCGGCACCCTGAACGTCTCCAACGGCGGCGTCGCCAACGGTGTGACCGCTTACACCGGCGCGACGGTCAACGTCTCCGACGGCGCCGCCGCCGACGGCGTGACGATGAGCGGCGGAACGCTCAAGATCAACCGGGGCGGCATCGTCTACAACCTCACCGCCAATCCCGGCACTTATTTCAATATCTCGGGCGGCGTGGTTTCGGGCGGCACCATTATCGGTCATGCCGGCGGCAACACCCAGCCTTGGCTCCAGAACGGCGCTTTCGCCAACGACGTCACGCTGACGACCGACGTCGGCTATTCGACTCCGCAGAATTACTCGTGGCTCCGTCTGGGCAACACCGGGGCGAACGTCGCGAGCGGAGCCAACATTCTGGTTGAAAGCGGCGCCAAACTGCAGATCAACAACGGTTACGCCGAGAATCTCTCCGCCACCACCAACGGCGGCATCGTCGTTTACGGCAACGACACCACCGGCAAGGGTTTTGCCAGCGCCTCCCGTGTGCTCGTTTACAATGGCGGTTCGATGCTGGTTTACCAGCGTGCCGCCGGAAACGCCATTGCGACCGACGTCCTGATCGGCGACGGCGGCAAGGCCTACGCCGGTAATGCCGACAATGCCGGCACGATACAGGATGTGAAGGTTTCGGGCGGCACGCTGATCGTGAGCAAATACGGTGTGGTAAAGGATGTTACCGTGAGTTCCGGCGGTTCTCTGTCGATGCTCGGCACGGCAGTTGATGTTACCGTGAGTTCCGGCGGTTCTCTGTCGATGCGGGACGGAGTCGCCTCCAACGTCACCCTTGAATACGCGGCAGAAGCCACCATTTCCGGCGGCACGGTGTACGGTCTCAATGCCAACCTCAGCGGCACCAAATTGTACATTGATGGCGAGAACACCGTCATCTCGGGCGGCACGTTCTGCGCGCCCGGCGTCAATAAAGCTGGAAGTTTCATTTTGACCGACGGCGCGACGCTGCGCGACGTCACGTTGACCACGCTGGCGACGGCGGGTCCCTATACCAATAACTACTTGTGGGGGTCCGCGGGCAGCCGCACCGGGCAGCCCGGTTACATGTACAATGTCACGATTGAGAACTTTGTCCGATTGCAGGTCTATGCCGGCACCGCCTACGACGCTGAAGTCGTTTCCGGCGGTGTGCTGTATCTGAATATTTCCGGAGTAGCTGTCAATACCGTGGTTTCCGGCGTGAAAAACGGCACCCGTGCACAGTTGATCGTCAATGCCGCCTACGGCGGCGCCGAAAACACATGGATCTGTTCCGGCGGTCTGGTGAGTGCGACCGCCAACGGTTATTTGCGGCATACCGTGGTCAACTCGGGCGGGGTTTTGAGCATGACCGAGGCGGCGGCGGTCGCCGACGTCGATTACAATCCTTGGGGCGGGACGATCAAGAATACGGTCGGCGCGACGGTTAACAGCCAGGCGGTCAACGAACGCGAGTACAATATCTACTACGGCAAGGACGACGGCAGGACCGGTCTCATCAGCCGCGCCGTCGATACGCTGGCGGACTTCGAGGTCGCGGCCGGAAATTCGGCGATCGTGTATTCGGGCGGTACGATCAACGGTCTGACCGTCGCCAACGGCGGCGATGTTACGCTGAAAAGCGGGGCGGTGATCCGTGATGTTGCGCTGAACGGCAGACTGATAATGGAGACCGCCATCAGTTCCGGCGGCAAGAACTACGGCGGCAGCGCCTACGATCTCACCGTCAGCAGTGGCGGTTATGTTTGGTTCGCAAGCGGCAGCTACATTTCCAACCTCAATGTCGAAGACGGCGGCAGGGTCAGCGTCTACCATTTCGGGCGGATCGAAAACACAGTCATTTCCAACGGCGGCTGGATTGACTTCCGAACGACTAACATCGCAAAACTGGACATGGCCGGCGGTTTTGTCCTTGATCTCGCCGGTACCAATACGACGAATCGGTATATGGTTGCTCAGTACTTCAACTATATCCCGGACGTCACAGTCAAAGCGAACGGCGAAGTCGCCGACAGTACATACTATCTCTGCAGCAACGCCGGGGTTTCTACTGCCGCCAACGCCTTTAAACTCGACATCGGCGGCGGCAACGTCTACGATACGAATGCGACCGCCACCGAGTTCTTCGATCCCTTGGCGGGGCTGAACTACTCGCGGACGCGGACTCAGATCGGCGAGACCACCAACTACGACCTGAAACTCGAAACCCGGATCACCGACCGCAAACTTACCACCGTCGACACGGCGGCGGCGGTGAGTACGGCGGGCGAGACGCTGAACGGCTCCGACCGCGGCGCGCGCTGGACGGAAAACACGACCTACGGCGACACCGTCTACGCGGCGCAGGGCATGACGACCGGCAACGCGTGGCTCGAAGTCGACGGAGCAACGGTCGACAAGCCGCTCTACGGCGCGGCGGCCAACCAGACTTTCGACGGCGCGGTGAATCTGAAACTCACCAACGGTTCGATCCGCAACCTCGCGGCGGGCGCGGCGGCGGGCGGCACGGTCGCCAACGCGAACTTCACGATGGCGGGCGGCGAACTTGCCGGCGCCGCCTATGCGGGCGGCTTCGGCAACGTGACGGGCGCCGTGCGGGCGGTCGTTTCGGGCGGCGCCACCGCCGAGGGCAAGGACTTCTACGCGGGCGCGCTTGCCAACTACGCCAAGACCGGTCTTTCCACGACGGTCGGCGACGTGAGCCTCACGGTCACGGACGGCGCCTTCGGCGGCAACATCTACGGCGCGTCGGCGCTCAAGACCGGCACGTTGAGCGCCGCGCTTACGGCGCCGCTCCACACGGTCGGCGACGTGACGATCTCGCTCGCGGGCGGTACCGCGGCCAACGCGGAGTTCTGCGCCTTCTCCGGCGGATATGCCACCGGCAGTTACGGCGGGGACGCCAACGATACGGTCTATAAGGTGAACAGCGTGACGCTCGACATCGCGGGCGGCACTTGGGGGACCAAGGCGAGCGGCGGCCGCGGGATCTTCGGCGGTGCGTTCGCCTCCGGCGTCAAGGCCGAGGTCGGCGACGTCAGCATCAGCATCTCCGACGGCACGATGGGCAACGTCTACGGCGGCGGCTGGTCGCAGAAGAACGGCGTTTCGACGGTCGGCGACGTGACGATAGCGATCACCGGCGGTACGATCACCAATATCTTCGGCGGCGGCACCCACTCGACCAGCGGCGGAGCGACCGAGGCCGGCAACGTCAGCATCAGTATCTCCGGCGGCAACGTCACCGGCGCGGTCTATGCGCGCGGACAGCTCGCCGGGGACGAGGTGACCGGCGCCGCGGCCGTGACCTTCTCCGGTGCGAACGATTACACCTGCAACGTCTTCGGTTACAGTGCCGTCGGCGGGACCACCGGTGCGGACGATCAGGTCGTGCTGACCTTCGCCGGGTACACCGGCGAACTCTCCGGCGCGATCGGCGGGTTCAACAGTATCGAGTTCAACGACGGTACGGCGATGACCCTCGCCGTCGCCGCGAACGAGATCAGCAACGGCAGTTGGAAGTTCGACGTCACCGGACGCGACGAAACGCTGGCGGATACGGCGATGCTCAAATGGACCGGCGCCGATTTCTCGGGCGACACCATCGCGCTGAACCTCACCGGCGCCTCGGAAGCCGGTTGGACGCTGGTCGACGCGGCGGCGACGACCGCCTACGACCAGTTCGAGGTGCTGCTCGACGGAGTGTCGCAGGGTACGCTCGCCCTCGGCGAACAACTCGCCGACGGCGACTTCGCGGGCTGGGGCTTCACGCTCGAAGACTCCGCGCTCAAGTTCAAGAACTTGGCGTAACGATGGCGACCGGTCGGGCGTTTGGGGCGCGCTGGCGCGTATGCAGGCGCCCGACCGCGAATAAGCGAATAGGACCTATAGGACATATAAGACACATAGGACGGGCGTGGCTGGAAACCGCGCACCGGCGGGGGGCA
>Ga0208297_1001728_pt1 | contig 17118 bp, 14 predicted proteins | sample LMS_cellobiose_e_FD_187367 | JGI IMG/M metagenome (GOLD analysis project Ga0208297, IMG submission 187367) | Rumen-fistulated moose microbial communities from Alaska, USA - LMS_cellobiose_enrichment (SPAdes) (version 2) | ecosystem: Host-associated > Mammals > Digestive system > Stomach > Rumen... | reverse complement strand
TGGGCTCCCCCTCATATCCCTTGAGCTCTTTCCCGTCGAAGGTGAATGCAACTTCCCGACCGTGGCTGTACTCCAGGATCGGATGGCTCTCGATCAGTTTCATTCTCTCTCTCCCTCCTTGGATTTGTTGCGCCGCCCTTTTCGGCGCGGCGAAGTGAATGTGAAATAACGGTTATTAAAAATAGATGCTTAAACGTTACATCAAAAAATTGTTATTTATCAATTTTTTGATGTAACCATAGAATATTGTTATACCATATTGAAATTTTGTCAAGGATAAAAATTAATTTACACCTAAAGCTATAAATGTACACGCGGAGATGTGATTATTTAGCGTTCTCCCGCTGTTTCTGTATCTCTCTGATGTACGCGTATATCGTAAATTTTGTGTTGCCCATCTCGGCAGCGAGCGTGTCGACGGCTCCCTTCAGGCGGAAAAAGCCTCTGTCGAGGAGCTCCTGGATGATCAACTTTTTTTCCGGCTTCGTCAGGAATCTCAGCGGCTTGCCGGCGTTCTTCCTGACAGTTTCGAGAGAATCTCCTATGACCTCTTCTAAATTCTGAGCGAAAGATTCGCGCACGAGCTCGGGGAATTTGCCGCCGGATTTCTCCCCCGCGTCGAGCTTTTCCGGGTATTGCTCGACCTTTCCCATGCCGACGCTGACGAGGCTTTCGATCAATTCCTGCGCCGCGAAGGCTTTTTTAAGGTCGTAGTTGATGCAGAGGAAGGCGATTATCTGCCCCTCTTCGTCTCTTATGAAGATGCAGCTGCATTTGATCAGCTCGCCCCTGTTGTTTTTAGCGAGGTAGTTGAAAATTCCTTCTTTATCGCGATATTTCTCGGACTGCAGCATGAACAGGCCGAAGTCCGTCATCGGGCCGCCTTCGCTGCGGCCGGTTACATAGCCGTTCTCGCAGAGGACGAGCGAGTGTTCGGGCATCGAAACGTCGTGAAGATTCACCTCATAGTCCTTGCCCAGCGTTTGGGCGAGGCCGCGGACGACGGGGATGAGTATTTTTAATTTTGGATTCATTTTCGGCATATCCGTCACGCAATCACCTCCAACGGAAAATATTGTACACTATATCACGCGACAAACAAACAAAAAATTGACGATAACAAAAAATTAGGCCATCTCTGCGGCATCGTTCGGCTTCCTGTTCGCGGTACTCGCCAACCCCGCGTCCGTACACACGACAAACTTCGACAGCTTGAAAGCGTGTGGCAGTTTACGTTCAAGAGGCTCTAAGGGTACCTGCTCGTTAGTATTGTCGGGCGTCGTGAAGAAGCGGCGTTCTTATTTAGATACTTTCAATCGCATAAATCCACCTCCCCGTAGCGCTGTTTTAACACAGCGTCCAAAAGTACTCAATAAATAGATAAAAAAATGACAAAAATCTACTAAGAAAAAGCACAGCAGGCTTTATGATGGGTATTAGATTGAATTTATGTCAAAAAAATATAATTTAGCAAACTTATATTAAATACATTGTGTTGTCTCTTAATTTCTACTTTTCAAAATTATTACATATGATATAATAATTGTGACCTATATTTTATACACTATAAAATGTTGTCTTGGACTGTTAAGTTGCTATAGAAAGGAAGCGAAAAAAATGTTAAGAAGGCTATTGACAAGAGGACGGAAATGCCCGATGCTCAGTCAGTCAGTCAGTCAGTCAGTCAGTCAGTCAGTCAGTCAGTCAGTCAGTCAGTCAGTCAGTCAGTCAGTCAGTCATAACTCATAAGCTATCATTGCTAATTGAGCGGCTGTCTATGTACGCCATGTACATGGACAGCCGCTTTTTTGTTCGAATCCATTGGGCATTGCTGTACTGCCTATAAAAATTCTTGTGTGTTTATGAGGGGAGGAACGCATGATGAAGTATGTGCTCGCTAAGTCTATCGGCGAAGCTTTGGGAGCGCTGGCTGACGCTCAGGGAAAGGGACGCGTTATATCCGGCGGCACGGATTTGACCATAGACATGGAAGAGGGGAAGATAAGTGCAGACGTTCTGATCGATGTAACACAGATCCCGGAAATGAAAGAGATACGCATCGAGGGCGACGAGCTTGTGATCGGCGCGTCGGCAACGCTGACGGAGATCACGCACAACCCCCTGGTGCGCAGGTATTTCTTGTCTCTGACAAAGGGAACCGGCTGCATTGGATCATTGCAAATACGCAATTCCGCCACTTTGACCGGAAATGTGGTCAGCGCGCAGCCAGCCGCCGACGGCGGCATGGCTGTAGCTCCTTTGAATCCGGCCTATGTGATTTCCAGAGAGGGTGCGGAAGATAAGAAATTAAATACGCAGGAGATGTACGCGGGCTTCGGCCGTACGGCCATCGATCCGCACAACGAGATGGTAAAAGAAATCCGTATCCCCCTGCCTAAGGAGAATGAGGCTTCTTCGTATGTCCGTCTGGAGCTTAGAAAGTCGTTGTCTCTTCCGATGCTGAACGTCGCGGCCATGGCCGGCGCGACAGGCGGCGAAGTGGACTGGGTGCGGATTACGATGGGACCGGTCGGCGTAGGGCCCGTTCGCGCCCGCCATGCTGAAGAATGGCTGGCTGGTAAAAAATTGAACTGGAAGAATATGGCGGAAGCCGGCAATATGGCGCTCCTTGACGCGAAGCCCAGAAGCAACCCTCTTCGCGGCAGCAGGGAATATCGTGAAGCGACGCTTCCGATCCTTGTCAGACGCGCGCTGGAAGATATTGCGACTCAGCTGGGTGTGAAATATGAGAAGGAGGGGTAAGAGTATGCGCGAGAAGATTTCATTTACGCTGAACGGCGTTTTTATGGAAACGGATGTGGATCCGGATGTGCGGCTTGCTGATTTCCTGCGCGACGAGCTGCATCTGATAGGGACCAAGATCGGCTGCAAACGCGGCGAGTGCGGCGCCTGTACGGTTATTTTCAACGGCAAGGCGGTTACGAGTTGTCTCGTTCCGGTAATGCGCGCGGATGGCGCGGTTATAGAAACAATCGAAGGTCTGGCTGAGGGGGACAAGCTTCACCCGATTCAGGAAGAGTTTATTAATCATGGCGCAGTCCAGTGTGGTTTCTGCACACCGGGCATGATCATGTCGGCTAAGGCGCTTCTGGATGAGAATCCAAACCCGACGCCTACTGAAGTGTGTGAAGCGTTGGGTGGAAATATATGCCGCTGCACAGGCTATAAGAAAATCCAAGAAGCTGTTCTCGCCGCAGCAGAGCGTATGCGGAAAGGATGGTAACGGATATGACAACATATGTAGGTGAAAGTATTCCCCGCAACGATGGTTACGACAAGGTCACCGGCTGCGGAAAGTTTACCGCGGATATCTATCTTCCTCACATGCTTTACGCTAAGGCTGTCCGGAGCCCTTACGCACATGCTAAGGTCCTCTCCATCGACACCAGCGAGGCGGAAGCGCTTCACGGCGTAAAAGCGATCATCACCTGGGAGAACACGAAGCACATCCCTTTTAATACCAGTGCTACGATGGTTACCACGAATCCGCCTGAGGAGCCGATCCGCGACCAATATATCGTAACGAACGAACCCCTTTACATCGGCGACGAGGTCGCCGCGGTCGCCGCAACGAGCGAAGCGATCGCAGAGCAGGCTGTGAAGCTGATCAGGGTAGAATATGAGGAACTGCCGGCGGTCTACGATCCTCTTGAGGCCATCAAGCCCGAGGCTGTCACGCTTCATCCGGAGATCGGCAAGACCGAAGTAAACAATGCCTGCGGGGTCGTCGTGCATATAGACGTTTTCCAGGGCGATTTGGAAGAGCATTTCAAGAATTGCGATCACGTTGTAGAAACGGACATTGAGTTGCCTCGTGTTAAACAGTGTCAGATGGAGACCCACGGCGCCGTCGCGGATTATAAGAACGGCCGCCTGGATGTCTGGTGCACGACGCAGACGCCGCATCCTACCAAAATGATTCTAGCTTATGCGCTTGACATGCCGGAGAGCAAGGTGCACGTTCAGAACCCGCCTTACGTAGGCGGGGGCTTCGGCGTACGAATCGGTATTTCGGGTAAGGCAGAAATCATCGCTGCGGCTCTTGCCGTAGAGGCGCATGCGCCTGTCAAATTTATCTATACGCGTGCGGAAGATATGCTTTGCTCCGATACGCGCCATGGCGGATATCTGCATTGCCGTCTGGGCGCGGATAAAAACGGCAAGTTCATGGCGATGGATACGACGGCCTGGCTCAACACCGGCGCGTATGCAACTTTTGGCATCGAGCTGCTGGGCGTCTGCGGCGCCTGCGGCACGCAGGGCACGTATTATATTCCGGCAAATCGTTACACGGGTTATCCGGTTTATACTAATCAGGAAACGGCCGGCGCTTTCCGCGGATTTGGCACGCCGCAGGGTACGGCGATCGTTGAGGCCGCCGTTGATAAAATGGCTCAGGTATTGGGCATGGATCCGATCGAGCTGCGCCACCTGAATACGCGTCGGGAAGAGAATCCTCTTGGATTCTGGCCCTTCCCGGTCGGCTCCATCGGAGTGGACGAGTGTCTGGACCGCGCGGCTCTTGCGATCGGATGGAAGGAGAAGCGCGGCAGGAAGCAGAGCGGAAACATCCGCCGCGGCGTCGGCATCGCCTGCGGGACGCACGTTTCTAATGCGGCTCCCTTCTGTGTCGACTACAACGCGATCGTTATGCGTTTAGAGCAGGATGGCTCGCTGTTCGTCTCTTCGGGTATTCCGGAGATCGGCCCGGGATCGACGACAGCTCTTATGCAGGTTGCCTGTGACCTCGTCGGCGTTCCGTTCGAATCGGCTACGATGCAGTTCGGCGATACTGCCGCCGGCCCCTTCGATATCGGTTCTCACGCGACAAGAACGCTTTATACGGTCGGCTATGTTATGAGTTGTGCGGCTAAGAAGCTTCGTGCGGATATCTTCGGCTTCGCATCTAAGATGATGGAAGTTCCGGCTGAAGAGCTGGATTTAAAGGATGGTATCGTTTTTGGCGGAGGGAAGGAGATGACGATTAAGAAACTTGCTTACCAGGCTCACCTTCGGGGACATCAATTTATTGCAAGTGAATGTCAGATTCCTCCGAACAGTCTGCCTTGGTTTGCGCAGGCCGCCGAAGTCGAGGTCGATATGGAGCTTGGCCTTGTAAAGGTCCTGAAAGTCGCCGCTGCGCATGACGTCGGTCATGTTGTAAACCCGGTCCTTTGCGAAAGCCAGGTTGAAGGCGGCGTTGCCCAGGGCGTCGGCTACGCGACCCGTGAGGAGATGACTTACGTCGAGGGCAAAGGCTTCTATAATGACGGCTTCCATAAATATATGCTGCCGACGGCGGATGATATTTGTGAGATCGAGACGATTCTTGTGGAGAGCCGAGATCCTTACGGCGTCTATGGCATTAAGGGCATCGGAGAGTGCGGCGTTAACCCGACGCTCCCCGCTATTTTGTCGGCCGTTGAGGATGCGACAGGAGTCCGATTCGAGGCTTGCCCGCTCGTGCCTGGCCGTGTGCTTTCCGGACTTAAGAAGGCTGGGTTGGTGAAGTAGATTAGTAGATTCTATAAGAGACGTATGGACAGCGAAGAAAAACGCTGCTTCTGCGTTTTTTGCGAGTCGGCTGGCTGTAGCGTGCGATACACGCGGCGCGCCAGCCGACTCGGATTCAGAGTCTAAAGTACCGAGGCGAGCCTTTTGATGCCGTCGCGGATCATTTCGTCGGTGGAGTTCGTGTAATTGAGCCTGAAGGTGTTCACGTCGTGTTTGTCGACGTAAAAAGGATCCCCGGGAACAAACGCGACCTTCTTTTCCATCGCCTTGTGGAAGAGCGCGAGCGCCGACTGCCCTTCCGGGAGCGTCACCCAGATGAACATTCCGCCTTCCGGCTCCGTGTATCTCACGTGAGGCGGGAAGAATTCCCTCATCGCGGAGAGCATCGAGTCGGACTGTTCCCTGTAGAGCGCCGTTATCTTGTCGACGTGCTTCTGGTATTCGTTATGCGCGAGGTAATCCGCGATCATGTACTGCGAGAAGATGTTAGTGTGCAGGTCGCTCGACTGTTTCGCGGTGACGAGGTGCCCCATAAGCTCCTCGTCCTGCGTGATTATGTAGCCAAGCCGCATGCCGGGCGTGACCGTCTTTGAAAAGGTGCCGAGCAGCACGCTGTGCGCTAGCTTGCCCGCGCCGATGTAGGGCAGCTTCTTTCCCTTGAAGCGCAGTTCGCCGTAGGGGTCGTCTTCTACAAGCACGGTGTCGTATTTGTCGAAGAGTTTGCAGATCGCTTCGCGGCGCTCCTGCGTGTATGTGAGTCCGGAGGGGTTCTGGAAGTTCGGAACGAGATAGGCGAACTTCGCGCCCGCTTTCAACGCGTTTTCCAGCTCTTCGAGGTTGAGTCCCTCATGTTCGAGCGTTACCGGCATGAACTGCGGCTCGAACATGCAGAACGCCTGTATCGCGCCGAGGTAGCCGGGCTCTTCGACGATGACCTTGTCTCCGTTGTTGAGCAGAGCTTTCGCGATGAGGTCGAGCGCCTGCTGCGAGCCCGTTGTGATCAAAACGTCGGCCGGCTTGATATTAAGCCCGAAATTTTTGTTGTACTTGTCGGCGACGAACTGGCGGAGCGGCAGGTACCCCTCCGTCGTTGAGTACTGAAATACTTTCGCGCCGTAATTGTCGATGATGTTGCAGGCCGATTCTTTCAGAGCTTCCTGCGGGAAGGAAATTGGGTTCGGCAGGCCGCCGGCGAAAGAGGTTACTGACGGATCTTCCGTGACTTTCAGTATGTCGCGGATAAACGATGACGGCGTAGCTAAGATTCTCCTTGAGTAGCGCATGGCGCATCACTCTCCTTTAGGCTTTCTTTCCGTATTATCAAGCCGCGCCGCGGAACAAGCCCGCGGCGCGGCTCGTTTTTAAATTGATCGCGGCGTTACTTTTCTTTTGCTTCCGCTTCCGCCGTGCGCACCTCGTCGACGATATCCGAGAATACCGCGAGAGCCTGCGCGAAGTCGCGGCGGCCGAGTCCGACGCGGAAATGGTTTGTGTCTAAGCCGTAGGCGCGCTCTCCTACGATGAGCAGATCCTTTTCTTCCATCGCCTTTTCGCACATCTCTGTGACGTCGAAGGGCGGCAACAGGCGCGGGAAGGCGGTCGCGCCTCCGTTCGGCTGCACCCACTGGAAGAGGTCCCTGTTCTTTTTGAAAAAGGCCTCGGCGATGCTCAGATTTTCGAGGACGATCTTATGGTTGCGCTGCAACAGGTCCGCCGCGTTCCTCATGGCGATCGTCGCGAGCACTTCGCCCGGCGCGTTGTTACAAAGCGTGGTATAGTCTTTGTAGGCCGCGCACTCTTCGATTATCTGGCGGCTCTTCGAGACGAGCCAGCCCATGCGCGTTCCCGGCAGTCCGTATTTATTGAGGCCGCCTATGACGACGGCGCGGTGATATATGTCCGCAAGCGACGGAATGGCGGCCGCGGGGTCGTGCTCCATGCCTCTGTAGGTCTCTTCGTTGAAGACCCACGTGCCGTTGCGGTCCGCGAGGTTGAGTATCCTGTCGAGCTCTGTGCGCACTGGGATATATCCGGTCGGGTTGTTTGGGATGTTCAGAACGAGAAGCTTCGTCTTCGGCGTGATGTTTTCCGCGAGGAAGTTCACGTCGAGGCGCCAGCCCCAGCTCGTCACTTCGAGCGGCCATTTTATCACCCTGCAGCCGAGCGCGCGCGGCAGCTCGTAGAGCGAAGGCAGCGTCGGGTGCATGACGATGACCTCGTCGCCCTCGTCGAGCATATTGTTCATGAAAATGAAAATGCCCTCTTCCGGCGTCAGCTCAAGGATGTCGGAAGGGCGTATGGAGGTGTAGCGCGTCGTTATGGCCTCGCGCAGCGGGCGGAAGCCTTCGGGGCGCGTATAGCCGAGGCTGAGGTTGTCCCAGAGTTTTTTGCACTCCGGGTCGGCCATGTCGAGAACCTCCTGCATCGTGCAGCCCTCGCAGGAGGACTGGCTCAGCATATACTTCGCCTTTTCCGCGTAACGGGCAAAGAGCCTTTCGAGCTTGAACGTTTTGATCCTCATAAAAGTTGCTCCTTTCGCTTATCGTCTGCAAATCACAAGCCCAATATCGTATCTGTACAGTATAACCTCTTTTTTGAAAGCTGTAATCCCTTTTGCAAAATTATTTTTCGCTGGTTGATTGTAAAATGAAGTTGCGCAGACGGTTAGAAGCTGCACAGTGAAAAAGATCCACAGCGAATCTCCGGTAGAATTATTTCGCCAAAAACAAAAGCTACGGAGGCAATCGCCACGAATCAGAAATATTTTATCTGTCATTTAGATGGCCGCCTTGCAAGGTATTTATTTTTGACAGATGCTTTATGGAGCATAAGCTATCAGAAAAACGGAACAGCTTCTTACCAACGGCTCTCGCTTGATGTCTTGTTTGTTTCTGAAAAGTAAATGCCGTCATCCCACCTACATAGTTGATATTCGTCCTTAGACAGCCGATGTACTATAAATCCATACTATAACTATTTTTAAACCAACTCTATTTTATAGTAATGCGGGTGTTATACAAATTAAAGAATAGATTCGCAAATCCCGTGTGTATATATTCGCTATGATTTACACGACGATGATTTCCGCAGGCAAGGATGACAGCAATTCAGCCTCATCTTCTGTTGACATATATGAGATACAGGAGGTAATTTTCGCACCGTCAGGCAAAACTACGACAGGGTGAAGGTTAAAGCGCATACCTGGTTTGACCGTCATCTTTTCATCCCCACTTATTTGCGGTGGTTCCCATGCATCCAACCCCTGCGAGTGCCCGATGCATGGAGACAGACTAGCATCTTCGTCACGGTAACCATAATCGGTCAGTACCTTGTGCGCAATATCGGCAATCCTCGAAACCTGGATCCCAGGCCTGATTGCAGCCGCAGCCTCTTTTTGTGCCGCCGTTACAGCGTTGAGAGCTTCTATATATCCATTTTTTGGCTTACCCAACGAGATTAATTGTGTGATTTCACTGAAGTAGCCACCACTGCATGAGTGTTCAAGCACCACATAGTGATATTCTCCCCTGTTTAATATATGGTGCCGTCGTCTTGAGGTTGCGAGAAAACCAATAGCAGGAATTTCCGACGACGAGGTCATCCAATAAAGGTCTTCAGCACCGTTTTGCAGCGCATACTGCGAGGCGTCACAGACAGCTTCCATGTCTATTCTGCCCACAGCGATATTTTTAAGGTATCTGTCAAGGACCGTTTCGTTAAGGCGGACCGCTTCTTTAATGAGTTTTATCTCAGATGGGCTTTTGATCATTCTCATTCTTTCGAGCACGGTGGAAAAGTCTCTGTCTTTTATGTCTTCAATATGGCTCCTGAAAGAGATGCAAAACCCCGACGATATACCTCGTCCCCAGGCAGTCCCTACGGTTTTGCAAGCAATCTCTTTTAAAAAGGAGACGATACTTTTTGCCGGGTCAGTAGCGTATTCTCTGTCTGGTATTGGCCTAACTTCATCTACTACGCCGAAGGCGCGCGCATGATCAGCTCCACAGCCGTCATGCGGGAAAAACACGACGGGCCCCTGGCGAGGGATGACAAGGTACTCTTCAAAAACTGGAAGGTAGTAATCTATAAGATAACGAAGGAGCCCGCGAGTGTCGATCTGTGCCGAAGCTCCAACGCAGAGGGCGTCTATGCCCTCCTTCGTCATGACATCCCGCAGGTGTTCTTGTCGTTGTTTTATTTCATCTCTTGTAATCACTGCTTATAGCCTCATGTCCAACAGCGTGGGAAGGTAGGTTATTATCTGCGGCACATATGTAATGAGGAGCAGACAGATAAAACCGGCAATTAGAAATGGCCACACCTTGGCGACTAGGGACTTCATGGAAACGTCGGCGATATTGCAAGCGACAAAGAGGTTAGAACCCACCGGCGGCGTCACCTGCCCGAGGGCAAAGTTAGCGGTCGCGATAACACCAAAAGCGATCAGAGGGTAATTCATTTCTTTAATGATTGGTAGCAATATCGGCAACAGCAGATAGAAGCCTGAGGCCGAGTCTACAAAGCAACCGGCTATAATAAAAATAACGGTAATGATGAAAAGCATCACGTTTCTGTTATTAGTCAGAGAGAGCAAAATGTCGGTAAGCTCCTTTGTCACGCCTGAAGTGGTAAGTATCCATGTGAAAGCTCCGGCACAACCCATGATAAACATGATTATCGCCGATGAAACAAAAGAATCTACCATTACGATCCACAGTTCCTTCAACTTTATCTCCCTGTAGATACACATTCCAACTAAAAGGCCGTATACTACGGCCACTCCGGCGGCTTCTGTAGGGGTGAATATCCCACCGTAGATTCCTCCCAATATTATCACCGGCATCATAAGAGCCCAGACAGCGCCTTTAAAGGCTTTCCAGCGCTCTTGAAAACCGCGTCTTTCCTGTACGATTATGTTTTTGTCATTGTGAAGATATAGGAGCGCCGCTACGACGAAAAACATGCCAAATAGTAGGCCCGGAACAACCCCTGCCATAAACATGGTGCCTACGGAAACCTCTGCGAGCATCGCATAGATGATGAAAGGGATGCTCGGGGGGATTATCATGCCAATGCCCCCCGAGGAAGCAACGAGCGCCGTAGCGAAGTCTTTACTATAGCCCTGTCTGGACATAGCTGGAATCAGAACGCCCCCGATAGCAGCGACCGTCGCGGGGCCTGAGCCGGAGATAGCTGCAAAAAAGCAGGCAACTATCACGGTTACGACCGCCAGACCGCCTCGGCGATGCCCAACACAGGCGTTCGCAAGAGCTATCAGCCTCTTTGATATACCTGCATGATCCATAATGACTCCCGCTAGAATGAAAAACGGTATAGCCAGCATCGTGTATTTGGCAACTGCAGCGTAAAAGACAGTCGGAAAGACCGATATCTTATATCCCATTTGTACGATACCGGCAAAGGCTGCTAGCCCCATTGAGGCTGCCACAGGCACCCTCAAAAGAAGAAGAGAAAAGAATACCCCTATCAATACAAGACCTGTCATCTCATTACCTCTTTTTTTCTCCGTTCGCCAGCAATGTCTGGATTTCATCATACCCTGAAGCGGCTGCACTCAGAAATGCCGTGCATGCGCCAAGAGGTATTGCCCAGCCCATTGTAGCCACCGGTATTTTCATTCCCGGTAATATCTGGTTGTATTTGATTTGGTTCAGTACCATGCCGTAGCCGGTCTTTGCGAGTAGAAACATGAGCAGCATTGATGCGCACATTGAAATGACGATAATGATTATCTGGAATTTACCAGGGATACAGTCTGATATAACAGTTAGAACTGTGTGTGCCCGTCGTCTGTAAGCGTATGATACTCCAAACATACTAACCCAGACAAACAGCAGAACTACCAGCTCTTCTGTGTATGAGAATGGTGTAGTAGGCAAAAGATAACGGCAGACAACGTTTGCAAAGTTCAGAAACACCATTAAGAGGCCGCCTGTTACCATAATAACCTCCTCAATTTTATTCAAAAATAATTCTATTTTTTTCATATATTTCGCTCCCACTCTCAATTAGTAAAGGCGGCGTTTGGTCAAAGCACAAACCCCGCCCATATTTGACTAACTAGAACTTGTAACCGAACTGTTTAAATATCTCTTCACCAAAATCGTTTTTATAATCCTTATATATCGGGCTTACCGCTTTTTTAAAAGCTGCTAAGTCATCCTGTAAGAGTTCGTTTACAACGTTGATCTTGTATTCGACAAGCCTCTTATGCAAAAGCTGCTCCTTTTCACGTGTAACTTTGACTTGATACGCCATTGCCTCCGTAGCGGCCTTTTGGAAGATATCCCTTTCCTCCGGTGAGAGCTTTTCCCAAAGTTCGGTGCTCACAGAGAAATAGATTGGGTCGTAAGAATAGTTCCACAAGGAAATATACTTCACAACTTCAAGGGTATTCTGTGTAAACAGAAGGTCGAGTGTATTTTCGCAGGCATCTATAGTACCCTGCTGCAGCGAGGTATAGACCTCGGATTGATTCATCGTAATTGGATCGGCACCTATATATTTTAGCAAATTGACATGCACGTTGCTGCCAGGAACGCGCATTTTAAGCCCCTTCATGTCGGATGGTTTTCGTATAGGGTTGCGGTTGTTAACTACTTGGCGATAACCGTTCTCGCCAATCGCAAGGCAAATGACGCCTACATCGCTAATCACCTTTTTCAAAGCCTTTCCGCCCTCACCTTGCATCACTTTATCAACATCTTTATATGATGGCAACAGCCATGGAAAGCAAGGCAAGATGCTTTTTTTCGCTATCGCGGACCAGACAAGAGCATCCTGCATATGTATGTCTGTGACACCTGTCTGCAACAATTCTATTCCTGCAACCTGATTTCCTCCAGACAGTTCGTCACTAGGATATATCTTGATATCGTATTTCGCAGAGGTCTTTTCCTTTATAATATTTGCAAACTTCTCAGCGCCCTGATGCCATGTGCTGCTTCTAGGCGTAGCGTGGCTTAACTTAAGCTCGATGCTTTTTGCTGCTGCGAGCGAAGGTGCTCCTATAAGAGACAGCATTAGTAAAAAAATTGCCACCTTTAGGGATATTTTTCTCATTACTGTTTTACCTCCGTAAAATGTAATATATATGCAGTTTATTATATCTTTATATATTGTGTTAGGCAATAGCACAGCCCCAGGGCAACATGGCTCCAGCATTTGCTTTTCAGGAGTAAACAGGACATCAAACAAGAGCTGTTTTCGTTTTTCTGATAGCTCATGGCGTCCGCCGTTACTATCACGTCTCCGCATCTATCAATTCAAGAAGTTCGGGGACCGCCGTTATTTTATTTGTCTTTCCAGGAACGTTTATTTCACCAAGCGTGATTTGGTTTTCCGCGACAAACGCGCTTAACACATGGTATGCCATGTGTTCGGAACTGCCGCTGCCGCGTATGGTCTTTCCGTCTGCCGCTATCGCCGCGTGCTTTTTACGCTCGACCTCCAGCCAATTCGACAGACACCTTGATAGTTTGGCCGGAATTAAGCGTTCAAAGGTACGACGAAATGTGTAGCTGTCGAGAATTCTGTTTGGGAGCTCAAGGAAACTACGCAGCCATTCTTCGTTCTAAGCCAAATCCCTCCATATGTAAATAATCTTCGCCGCCATTCTTGGGCGAAGATTATTTATATATCGTACATAAGCCGATGATTATAATGTCTTCCCGCTTGTGGCGTATGTCCCCATGGCTTGTTCTTCTTGGCTATGTGACATTCCGAATTTCTTCTTTCAATGTTTTTTTATTTCCATTACTATAGTCTCTCTTCTAAATACATAAAAAGTAAATGCTGGCGCCCTGCCTGGTGTAGAATATATCTATTAGGGAAGACGAAGCCGTCTGCCTTGGGCGCACGCGCTTTGACCGGCGTTGTTCCTATTCTTGCATTCGCAAGTGTGGAATGTCAAAGAGCCGCGTCCGATATTATTTTTTACGTAGGAGGAGTTCAAATGTCAGTAAACTCGGAATCTGTCGCAAAGAAAATCAAAGAGCTGCCCCACATTTTTGTGATCCTCTTTTGCGTGATTGTTTTATCGGCCATTGCCACTTATATCATCCCGGCAGGACAATACACCAGGGTTATGGATGAGGGTATCAAGAGGATGGTGATCGATCCGACCTCTTTCAGATATATACCGAATACCCCCGTCGGCCCATTTGCGATGTTCGTCGCTATAGAGTTGGGGCTGATCGAGGCCGCCAATATCACCTTTCTCATTTTTGCCGCTTTTTCGTGCCTGTATCTGATGGAAAAGACGGGGGCTGTTGACGCTAGCATTGCCCTTATGGTAAACAAAACTAAAAAAAATCCCAAGTTTTCGATCGGGCTGATCGTCGTGCTGATGATAATTCTTGCTGTCTGGGGGTCGACCGGAACGCTGTCGTACGAGGAGATCATCGCTTTCGCGCCGATCTTTGTGGCCCTCAGCATCGCCCTTGGCTACGATGCGATCACCGGCGTGGCGATCTCCGTCGTTCCCGTGGGAATAGGGTTCGCCTCCGCGACCGTCAACCCCTTCACTATAGGCGTAGCGCAGACCATCGCGGAGCTTCCCGTGTTTTCCGGCCTTGGCTATCGCTGTGCCGTGCTTGTCGTCATGACGACGTTCACTATCGTATACGTTATGCGTTACGCAAGCATGGTAAAGAAAGATCCCTCTAAAAGCCTCGTGAGCGGGATCGACTACTCTGATTTCACCATTGACGACGCGAGGATGAGCACGCCGTTTACTTTTCAGCGCAAGCTTTCGATGCTCACGCTGTTTGTCGGCGTATGTGTAATGGGTTACGGTCTGATTTTCCTGAAATGGTATATCAACCAGGTCGCGGCGATATTCATGATCGTCTCCGTAATTGTTGGAATAATAAACCGCTGGAGCGCCAACCGTATCGCCAATACTCTCTGCGAGGGACTGTCGAAGGGGGTACTCGCCGCGCTGATAGTCGGGGTGGCCAGAGGCATACTCGTTGTGATCACGCAGGGCAACATCCTTGATACGATAATCCATAGCTGCGTCGGCGTCCTGCAGCACCTTTCGCTGCATGTGAGCGCCATCGGCATGTTGGTGTTCCAAAATTTACTGAACTTTTTGATCCCTTCCGGCTCGGGGCAGGCCGCCGTCTCCATGCCGATAATGACCCCCATTGCGGACTTAATCCATATGAACAGGCAGATCGCCGTGCTCATCTTCCAGTTTGGAGACGGTTTTTCCAACTTGCTCTGGCCCACAAGCTTCATGGTGATAGTCTGCGCTATGGTGAGGATACCGCTTTCGCGATACTACAGATGGATCATCCCGTTCTACGCCATCTGCTTCCTGCTCCAGGCGGCGTTCATTCTCGGCGCGGTCGCGATAAACTATGGCCCGTTCTAAACTCCCCTTGGCGGTGAAGGCTATGTTGACGTCGGAAAAGATAAAGGCGCAAATAAGTTTGTACGCAGACAGGATCGTTTCTTTCAGAAGGCAGCTGCATATGCACCCTGAAACAGGCTTCGAGACTAAGGAGACCGAAGCGTATATAAAACAATTCCTCATTGCGGAGGGGATCGACGTGCTCGAATCCACCGTCGGCGTGTTGGGCATGATCCGCGGCGGATGTGCCGGCGACGGACGCTGCTCCGCGCTGCGGGCTGATATCGACGCGCTGCCGCTTGCGGAGGAGAATGACGTCGCCTACAGATCTCAAGTCGAGGGAAAAATGCATGCCTGCGGCCACGACGGGCATACGGCAATGCTCATGGGTGCCGCACATGTTTTGCATCAAAACAGGCACGAGCTGTGCGGTGACGTCGTACTGCTCTTCCAGCCGGCGGAAGAGGGGCCGTTTCCAGGAGGCGCCAAAATAATGCTGGAGGATTTAGAATCGCTGGGGCTGGCGAAAAACATAAGGGCCATCTCGGCGCTGCACCTTACCACGGAATATAGCTGCGGCAAGATTGCCGTAGGGTATGGCTCGATGATGGCCTCTACGGATGAGTTTGACATCGAGATCATAGGAGTGGGCGGTCATGTAGGTCTACCTCATAGGACTGTAGACGCCCTCTCTGTAGCGGCCAAGTTCATAACGGGAATGGAGAGTTTCATGTCAAAGCGAATAGACCCCTTCGACTCGTCAGTTTTTGCCGTCGGCATGCTGAACGCCGGCTCTGCGCGCAACATAATTCCCGAAAAGGCGTCGATTTCCGGAGGGGTGCGCTGTCAGCGTGAAGAAACAAGGGCCTTTGTGCTGGAAGGCGCCGAAAAACTCTTAAAGGCCCTGTGCAGCTGCTCCGGTGCCTCGTACAAGATGAATATTCGGCGCGGCCTTCCAGTTTTGATCAACGACACGGAAAAAAGCAGGCAGATGGAGCTCTGTGCCCGAGAGCTGGTGGGAGCGGATAATGTGATCCAACTCAAGCATTCCAACATGGGAGCCGAGGATTTTGCCTTCTTGGCTGAAAAAATTCCCGCTGTTTTCGTCTGGATAGGGGCTCGGAACGAGGAGAAAGGTTTTACCAATATGATGCACAGCCCCCGGTTCGACATAGACGAGGGTGCTTTGTCAGTAGGCGCTTCGCTGCTATGTAAGGCCGCGGTCTCCATCCGCTGATATACTTTGCGTTTGAAGCCGATAAGCAGCCGAGCTGACTTCCGCTGCCCTTCCGCACGGCGCGGGAGAGTTGTCGATTACATGGATTTCGGCACTGCGCCGTACACGAATTTTGTCAGGTCCGTTATGTCGAATACCGGTAGGCCGGTCGCTTCGCGGATGTCGTCCGCATAGGGCGGCATGTTGGTGCATTCCAGCACGATGGCGCGCACGTCGGGATTCTCTCTGCACATTTTCCTGGCGGTGGCCATGTGGTCGGCGCGTGCGCCGTCGACGTCGAGCTCACAGGTATTCTCGCGTATCGGTCTTGCAAAGTGCGGGGAATCCTCCATGCCGTAAACGACCTTTGGGATATTCTCTATGCCGGCGCCGCGGAAATGGCGCTCCGTCAGCAGTTTGCCGTTGAAGGTCATGATCCCTATTTTGCTGTCCTCCGGCAACATTGAATAAACAAGCGGGACTATCAGCAGCGCCGAAGTAAATACCGGCACGGAAAGAGCCTCGGCCAGCTCTCGCTGAAATATGGCCAGAAAACCGCAGCTCGTAGTTATCGCTTGCGCGCCCTGAGCGATCAACTCCTTAGCGCCGTAGATAAAGGGATTCAGCAGCGTCGGGTCTCCTTCGCTCACCACCCTTTGGACCGACGTGCCTCTGACGACCTTGTAGAGAACGGGGAAGTCCCATGTAAGGGCGTTGCCGATCTCGCCGGGGATGCGCGGGAAATCAGTGTCAAGCATCAGTATCCCCAGTGAAAAACCGTAGATGTTCCTGCCTCCGCGGGCAATGCCGGTAAATCTTTTCATAGCTGTCATCCGCCTACGCCAAGAGTTTTATTTTCACTGGTTTAACTGGTGGTCTCATCGTCCCAGGGGACAGTTCGGCGACGGGTTTGCCGGTCGCCTTAGCTATCTCGCGCAGTATGATGTCGCGGCAGCCGCGTCCCTGACAGGGGCCCATGCCGACGCGA
>Ga0208297_1001727_pt1 | contig 17126 bp, 12 predicted proteins | sample LMS_cellobiose_e_FD_187367 | JGI IMG/M metagenome (GOLD analysis project Ga0208297, IMG submission 187367) | Rumen-fistulated moose microbial communities from Alaska, USA - LMS_cellobiose_enrichment (SPAdes) (version 2) | ecosystem: Host-associated > Mammals > Digestive system > Stomach > Rumen... | reverse complement strand
TCCCGGCGGAGCCGCCGCGCCCCGCAATGCGCGGCGGCGACTGCTCTCCGCCCGCTCTCTTCAAAACCGCCAGCCTCCCTATCGAACTCAGCGACTACCCCTAGACGTCAATGCTATCCCTATTTTCGCAAAGGATTGTCAGTCAGTGATTTACAGAATTAACCTGCTTGCTTTTGATTGGGTTTATTTTGTAATTAGCTGGTTGATAATCAGTTGCGAAAAACGGTGGTTCGGATAAGTATGGAATCATTGGAATGTTTCATATAAAACACTGTTGATTAATTGGTTACAAAATTAACCCACTTCAAAATCGACAGGTTTATTTTGCAAGATATTGATTGATATAGAGTTGCGCGTAACCCTACGAGCTAGGGATTTATCGTTTATCTCCAAAGGGCGCGTTCAAAACCGCAGTGGCGCCTTGGCGGTCGAGCTGCCGCGCGTAGCGGGGCGCGGCAGTTCGACCGGGAGACGTTGGAGGCTCCAACGCCTGGCCATCCGGCAGTGAGAAGGCACCGCCGCCTCTATATTATGAAGGGAGCTCCGCCCCCTGTGACCCCTTACGGCCATAACCCCCTTTCCGACTTCCGCTTCGCAAAAGTCCCGGGGGTCGGCCGGTCGGCTGATGCCGACTTACGGGGCTCGGCGGCTGCTTGCTGCCCGACACGGCTGAGCTGTCGAAGAGACGGTTTACACAGCATCCCGGAGAAGTTCTCCCGCAGCATTTTTCCTTTGGCGCGCTGCGATGCGCGATACACTTTGTACTCCATTTTTGTTACTTTTTGAGGTAGACTTTTTTCAGGACAATACATCCGGCGTGATGTGCAATTAGATGAAATATAGCATTTTAAGCGTATCAGGGGTGCCCTGAAAAGGCACCCCTGATACGCTGATATGTTTGTTTTTCAATCAGATATGAATCACGGTCTTCTCTCCGAATAATGATGGTTTTGTGATATTGTTTCTTTTTTTTGCACTTTTTTTCTCCACCCTTTTATTTGATTAAAATGGATGCTAAATTTGAATAAAACCTGCTATTTGCATGAAAAAATTCCTGTTTTTCGCATTGGCCCTGACTCTGGCATCCCTGGCTGCGCGCGGCCAGAACATCGTGCCCAAGGCTCCCGCTTCCCACTGGGAGAACCCTACGGGCCCCTATCAGGTCGTGATGGAAGTGGACGAGACCCTTCCCGAGCATACCGTCTACCGCCCGGCCGATCTGTCGGCCTTCCCCGCCAAGGACAATCTCCCGGTCATCGTCATGTCCGGTCCCGGCTGCGATTTCGACGGGGACTCGTACCGCCCCTTCTGGACGGAGCTCGCCTCCTACGGCTACCTGATCGTCGCCGTGGGCCCGCCGGTCCCCGAGGGCACGCGCGCCCCGATGTTCTACAACAAGCCCAAGGACATGCTCGCCGGCCTGGACTGGGCCTTCAAGGAAAATGAGCGCCAGGGCAGCAAGTACTACCACAAGATCGACACGGAACACGTCGTGCTGATGGGACAGTCCTGCGGCGGCTCGCTGGTCAGCAAGCTCGCGCTCGACTCCCGGGTGACCCTGATCACCATGTGGAACAGCGGTGTACTCCCCTATGTCAACGGCCCGGCCCGCATGCAGCCGCGGCGCGACAACCGGCTCGTCACCAACGACCCCGACCTGCAGGGCAATGCCGCCTTCCTCAAGGAGCTCAAGGTCCCCATCGCCTTCTTCGTGGGCGAGAACGACATGCTCCGGCCGAATTCCCTGTATGATTTCAACCAGGTGGAGGGCGTGCCAGCCTTCTTCGCCGTCCGGGACATCCCGGGCGACGCCCACGGCGGCACCTTCCGGGAAATGAACGGCGGCGCCTGGGGCGAAGCCGGCGTGGCCTGGGTCAACTGGTGGTGCAAGGACGACCAGCAGGCGGCCCTGATGTTCAAGGGCGCGCCCTGCGGCCTGGAGAAGAGCAGCCCCAAGTGGGTCGAGGTCCGCAAGAAGAACATCGACTTCGCCGGCCCCGACGGCCGTACCGAGGACTGGGCCGGCATGCGCCGCTATGATGCCGCCAATGCCGCGCTCACCCAGGCTCCCGACGTGGTGCTGATGGGCGACTCGATCACGGACAACTGGGACGACGACGATCCGGCCTACTTCGAGCGGAATCCCTTCGTGGGCCGCGGCATCAGCGGACAGACCGCCAGCCAGATGCTGGTGCGCTTCCGCCGCGACGTGATCGACCTGCATCCCAAGGCCGTGGCCATCATGGCCGGCACGAACGACCTGTGCCAGCAGATGGCTTCGATGGCCTACTATCCAGACGACGCCATCCTCGGCAACACCATCTCCATGTGCGAACTCGCCGAGGCCGCCGGCATCAAGGTCATCCTCTGCTCGGTGACGCCCTGCGCCCATTACATGCCCATCCCGGACCAGGACGCCGGCTTGCGCATCGTGGCGCTGAACGCACAGCTCAAGGCCTACGCCGACAGCCACAAGAACGTAACGTACCTGGACTACTTCACCCCGCTCGCCAATGCGCAGAACGGGTTTGACCCGGAGCAGTCGGCCGACGGCATCCACCCTTACGCCACGGTCTACCGCCAGATGGAACAGATGCTCAACGACACCATCGCCAAGGTCCTCAAGACCAAGAACAACTACTACGTCATCTCCGAGGAGGATGCCCGCAAGGCCACCGACGCCAAGCGCGCCCAATGGGAAGAGATGATGCGCAACAGAAGAACCCGTTAATTACCAAAACAATAAAACATGAAAAAGATTCTTGTTTCCCTCCTCTCCGCAGCGCTGCTGCTGCAGAGCCTGGGCCTTTTCGCCCAGTCCCCCATCCGTCTCTATCCCGGCAAGGCTCCGGGCAGCGAGACCTGGACCCACAAGGAAGTGATGCTCGACTACATGTCCCCCATCTGGCATGAGATGAACCAGGTGGTCCTGAATGTCGTGGACCCGGTGATCATCCCTTATCTTCCCACTCCCGGCACCGAGACCGGCGCGGCCGTCCTCGTCTGCCCCGGCGGCGGTTTCTATGCCCTGTCCTGGAACAATGAAGGCACGCAGGTCGCCCAGTGGCTGGCCGACCACGGCATCACCGCATTCATCCTGAAATACCGCGTCTCCTACTCCGGCGACACGATGGAGGACATCCAGAGCGTAGCGGACCACAACTACGGCGGCGTCCCGCGGGACGACGCCTATCAGGCCCTGGCGGCCCGCAACCGCGAGAAGAGCGCGGAAATGGGTGATTTCCGGAAATTCGCGCACGACGACGCCTGCACGGCCATCCGCTACATCCGCAGCCACGCGAAGGAATACGGCATCAACCCCGACAGGATCGGCATGGTCGGCTTCTCCGCCGGCGGCATCCTCTCACTGGATGTGCTGGACGATCACGATGCAGCCTCCAAGCCCAACCTGGTCGGATGCATCTACGGCTCCTTCTTCGCCAAGGACGAACTCCCGGCGGATCCCTGCCCGCTGTTCATTGCCGCCGACCAGCCCGAGATCCCCGGGAAGGCCAGCGACCTGTTCGCGCTCTGGACCAAGAACAATCTCCCTTGCGAGATCCACGCCTTCACGGACTCCTCCCACGGCTTCGGCTACCGTCCGAACGGCAGGAGCGAGAATATGTGGATCACGCTCTTCGTGAACTTCATGAAGAAGGTTCACTTCATCGACTAGTCATCCGGAAATACCCGGCCATTTCTGGACAGCCCTCCTGTATTTCGGGGGGCTGTCCCGTTTTTACCGGTCAATCCTGTCCGACGAGAATGCGGACAGGACTTCCTCCAGGGTCCAGGCGTCTTCGATGGTGAAGCCGCCGTTTTTCGTGCGGCGCAGCGAGCTCAGGAAGGCGCCGCTGCCGAGGGCCTCGCCCAGGTCACGGGCAAGGGCGCGGATGTAGGTACCCTTGCTGCAGGCGACGCGGACCATCGCCGTGGGCAGCCTCAGGCCCTCCACGGAGGCCACGCGGATGCGACCCTGCCCGTCGTCTCGGAAACCCTGCACGGGCGCATCATGCCAGGAGAGGAGCTCCAGCTCATAGATGTTGATCCGGCTGGACTGAAGGACATCGCCCGGGTCGAACGCGCGGCCTTCGCGCCGTGCCTCCTTGAGCAGGCGCCGCGCCGTCTCGTACGCCCGCACCCCGTCCACGCTCTTGGCGCTGAACAGCGGCGCGACCTGGTCCTGCTCCCCGGTGAAGCCGGGCAGGACCGAGCGCAGCGCCGCCTCGCTCACGCCCTCCAGCGGGCAGAAGCGGTCGATCTCCTTCTCCAGGTCATAGGACGGCGTCATGGCGCCGAAACTCACGCCGGCGACGTACTCCTTGGCCGAACGCTGCAATTCCTCGGCCCGCCGGGTGGCGGGGCCGATGCACACGAGCAGGATGCCGGTCGCGAGGGGATCCAGCGTCCCGGCGTGGCCGACCTTCAGGTTCTTCTTGCCGAAATGGCGGATCGCCGCGAACTTGACCTTGCGGATCACGTCCGCGGACGTCCACCGGTAGGGTTTGTCCACCGGCAGCACGATCCCTTCGGGGTAGTCCTCGATGTTATGGCTGAACGATCTTGTCAATGCGGCGCTGGTGCCGTCCTCCGGCAAACTGGGTCGTGAGCCAGGTGCGCACCATCGTCACCGCCATCCGGTAGGAGACGAAGCGCGCCGGCATCACGAGGACGTTGGCGTTGTTGTGTTCCTTGACAAGGCGGGCGACCTCGGTGTTCCACGCGAGGCCCGCGCGGATGCCCTTGTGGTGGTTCAGGCAGAGCGCCATCCCGTTGCCGGTGCCGCAGAGGGCGATCCCGGCGTCCACTTCCCCCTTCTCGACGGCGTCCGCCAGGGGATGGGCATAGTCCGGATAGTCGCAGCTGTCCGTGCTGTCCGTTCCGAAATTGACGACTTCATAGCCTTTGCCCAGCAGATAGGAGATCAGCCGGGTCTTGTAGTCCACGCCTGCGTGGTCGCTGCAGATTCCGATTCTTTTCATGGCAAGACAAAGATACGCATCTTTTTTATTTCCGCGAAATCCCGTATCTTTGAGAAATAACACAATCATAGCACCTCTATGCGTACCCACCGAAGCCTGATCCTGCTCTGTTCCCTGCTGCTCTGCAGCGCGCTCGCCGCACAGACCCTCCCCTACCAGGACGCCTCGCTCAGCCCCGAACAGCGCGCGGACGACCTGCTTGGGAGACTCTCCCTCAAGCAGAAAGTCTCCCTGATGATGAACGCCAGCCCGGCCATCCCGGAGTTCGGCATCCGCGAATACAACTGGTGGAGCGAGGCGCTGCACGGCGCCGCCCGTGCCGGTCTCGCCACCGTCTTCCCGCAGGCCATCGGCATGGCCGCCAGCTGGGACGACGCCCTGCTCGAGGAGGTCTTCGACATCACCTCCACCGAGCAGCGCATCAAGTACATCCAGTACCGCAAGAATCCCCAGGGCAGCGCCCAGTACCACGGCCTGACCGTCTGGACCCCCAACATCAACATTTTCCGCGACCCGCGCTGGGGCCGCGGCCAGGAGACCTACGGCGAGGACCCCTACCTCACCGCCCGCATGGGCTACGCCGTGGTCAAGGGCCTGCAGGGCCCCGATTCCACGAAGTATGACAAGCTCCACGCCTGCCTCAAGCACTATGCCGTGCACAGTGGCCCGGAGGGCACGCGCCACCAGTTCAACGCCAGGGACATCTCCTGGCGCGACCTCTCCGAGACCTATCTCTACGCCTTCGGGGACATCATCTCCCGCATCGACGTGCAGGAGGTGATGTGCGCCTACAACCGCTTCGAGAACGAGCCCTGCTGCGGCTCCGACCAGCTGCTGGTCCAGATGCTCCGCAACAAATGGGGCTACAAGGGCCTCGTCGTCAGCGACTGCGGCGCCATCGACGACTTCTGGCGGGAGGGCCGGCACGGGACCTACCTCGGCGACCCGGACACGGCCGTCGCCCGGGCCGTCCGCACCGGCACCGACCTGGAGTGCGGCAATTCCTATGAGCACCTGCTGGACGCCGTCAAGGCCGGCAAGCTTACGGAGGCCGACATCGACGTGTCGCTGCGCCGCCTGCTCGTCGCCCGTTTCTCCCTCGGAGAAATGGATCCCGACGAGAGCGTGAGCTGGAACCACATCGACGAGGCGCTCCTCGCCTGCGACGCACACCGCGCCAAGGCCCTGCAGATGGCCCGCGAGAGCCTGGTCCTGCTGCAGAACCGTGACGGCTTCCTGCCGCTGCGCAAGGACGTCAAGGTGGCCGTCATCGGCCCCAACGCCGCCGACTCCGTGGCCATGTGGGGCAACTACAACGGCTTCCCCGTCCACACCGTGACCGTCGCCGAGGGCATCGCCGCCAAGATCGGCGCGGACCATGTCGTCCCGGCCAGCGACGCCGACATCGTCATCTACGTCGGCGGCATCTCCCCCCGCATGGAGGGCGAAGAGATGCGCAACAGCCCGGAGGGCTTCAACCGCGGCGACCGCACCACCATCGAGCTCCCGCGCGCCCAGCGCGAGGAGGTCGCCGGACTGAGCGCGCAGGGCAAGCGCATCGTGTTCGTCAACTTCTCCGGCTCCGCCATGGGCCTGCTGCCCGAGACGGAGCGCTGCGAAGCCATCCTCCAGGCCTGGTATCCGGGCGAGGCGGGCGGCACCGCCGTCGCGGACGTCCTGTTCGGCGACTGCAATCCGTCCGGCCGCCTGCCGGTCACCTTCTACCGCAGCGACGAGGATCTGCCCGACTTCAACGACTACGACATGGCCTCCGGCCACACTTACCGCTATTTCCGGGGCGAGCCCCTGTTCGCCTTCGGCCACGGCCTGAGCTATTCCCGCTTCTCCTACAGCCGCGCCCGCGTCTGGAAAGGCGAACTCGTCCTCAAGGTCCGCAACCGCAGCCGGCTCGCCGGCGACGAGGTGGTCCAGCTCTATGTCCGCAAGCACGGTGACGAAGAAGGACCGAACCTGTCGCTACGCGGCTTCCGCCGCGTGCACGTCCCGGCCCGCAAGTCCGTGACCGTCCGCATCCCGCTGGACGAGCAGGTCTTCGCCGCCTACGACGAAGCCTCCGGCGAGCTCCGCGCCACCCCGGGCCGCTTCACCCTCTACTACGGCTCCAGCTCCGACCGCCACGACCTCAAGACGCTCAACATCAGCAAAAGAAGATACTAAGACCCATGACTTTCATCCACAAGGACTTCCTCCTCTCCGGGCCCACGGCACGCGAGCTCTACCACAGCCATGCAAAGGGGCATCCGATCATCGACTACCACTGCCACCTCAGCCCGAAGGAGATTGCAGAAAACATCCAGTTCACCGACATCACGCAGCTCTGGCTGGGCGGCGACCATTATAAGTGGCGCGCGATGCGCGCGAACGGCGTCCCGGAAGCATACATCACCGGCCGGGATCACAGCGCCTGGGAGGTCTTCGAAAAATGGGCGGAGACCGTCCCCTACACCATGCGCAACCCGCTCTACCACTGGACGCACCTGGAGCTCAAGCGGGTGTTCGGCATCGACAGGCTGCTGGGGCCCGACACGGCCCGGGAGATCTTCGAAGAATGCAATGCAAAGCTGCAGGACCCCGATTTCCGCGGCCAGGCCCTCATCCGCCGCTTCGGCGTGGAGGTCGTCTGCACGACCGACGACCCGGCGGACGACCTGCGCTGGCACCGGCAGATCGCGGAGCACCCCTTCGGCACGAAAGTGCTGCCGACCTGGCGCCCGGACAGGGCCCTTGCCATCGAGGATCCCGAGACCTACAAGGAATACCTGAATCGCCTCGGCGAAGCCGCCGACCGGCAGATCGGCTCCTATGACGACCTGCTCGAGGCCCTTCAGCGCCGCCACGACTTCTTCGCCGCGGCGGGCTGCCGCCTCTCCGACCACGGCATGGACACCTTCCACGCCGCCGACTACACGCAGTTCGAAATCGACCTCGTCTTCCAGAAGGTCCTGCAGGGCAGGAAGCCGGACGCCGCCGGACTGGACAAATTCCAGAGCGCCCTGCTGCACGACCTGGCCGTGATGGACGCCGAGGCCGGCTGGGCCCAGCAGTTCCACGTCGGCCCCATCCGCAACAACAACAGCCGCATGCTGCGGCAGGCCGGGCCCGACACGGGCTTCGACTCCATCCTGGACCTGGAGATTGCCGCCGCCGGCAACCGCTTCCTGGACCGGCTCGACAACGAAGGCCATCTCGCCAAGACCATACTTTACTGCCTGAATCCCAAGGATTTCGAGGTCATGGCCACCATGGCCGGCAACTTCAACGACGGCTCTGTCCCGGGCAAGATGCAGCTCGGCGCCGCCTGGTGGTTCCTGGACCAGGAGCACGGCATGCGCCGCCAGCTGGACGCCCTCTCCGAGCTCGGGCTGCTGAGCCGCTTCGTGGGCATGCTCACCGACTCGCGCAGTTTCATCAGCTACACGCGCCACGAATACTTCCGCCGCATCCTCTGCGACGTGATCGGCGCCGACGTGGACAGCGGGCGCCTGCCCGCCTCCGAGATGGAGCGCATCGGCGCCATGGTCGAGGACATCTGTTATCAAAACGCCAGACAATACTTTGGATTTTAATTAATTAAGTCAATATGGAAAAGCAGAAACTCACTCCCGAGCAGGAGCAGGCCAAGAAGGCGCTCCTTACTGGACATTTCCCTTATATGATGCAGGCGGTGGCCATAGCTTACCAGCTTGTCCCGGCCTGGAGACACGCGGAGAAAGGCACCCCCTGCTCGGTCCTTGACCTCTTCCAGGCGGCCAAGAGATATGACGAGACCCATCCGCGCAAGGAAGGCGACCTCTCCTTCTTCTACGTCTCCCTCGAAGGCGCCATCGGCTACACCCCGACCGGCCTCGAGTTCCAGGTCGTCTGGCTCTTCTACCCGATGGAGCCGGGCAAGGAGCGGGATGCCGTCCTGGCGAAGGTGAAGGCGGAAGTGGAAGCGGCGGAGAAGGCCGAAGCCGAAGCCGCGGCCGCAGCCGCCAAGGCCGCCGCTGCCCCCAAGAAGCGTTTCTGCTCCAACTGCGGCGCCCCGATCAAGAATCCGGAAGCCAAGTTCTGCACCAACTGCGGACAGAGTCTCGAATAAGATCCGGCGCCCATGGAAAAGACCCCCCAACCCTTCAGGGACTACCTGAGGTCCTATGTCAAGAACATCCGGGAGACCCTCCGGCATCCGGCGGCGCTGCTCCCGACCGTCATCATCACCGTCGTCTGGATCGTACTGGGCTTCCTGAAGAAAGGCATGAAAGAGAGCGCGGTCATGTCGGCCCTGAATTTCCTGACCTTCGCCCAGGGCGGGATCTTCGGCGGCGTGGTCGGTGCCATCGGCGGCATTGTCGGCAAGATCCTGGTCGCGACCCTGATCAACGCCCTGGTGCTCCCGCTCTTCGTCAAGGGAGCCAAGCCCATGGCGCGCTTCAAGAGCGGATTCAAGGACTTCGGCAAGAGTTTCGCGTTCAGCAGCGCAGGCGCGCTGTCGTCCTTCATCGGCGGCATGGCCGTCGCCCTGCTGATCTACAGTTTCCTGAACATCACCCAGCGGTGGCAGGAAGGTCTGGTCGGCATCGCCGCCGCCGTGCTGCTCATCCGCAGCATCGGGCAGAAGAGCGGCTTCGTCCTCAACTTCCTGCTGGGTTTCGTCAAGCAGCGTTCCGGCAAGGGGGGCCCGTCCAAGGAAGGCATCATCCGCTTCCTCAGCGGCATGACCCTCGGCTTCACCGCCGGCACGGGCATGAACCTGCTCGGATTGCGCTGGGCCATCCTCATCGCGCTCATCACGGGCGCCCTGGCCTTCCTGCTCTTCCTGCTTGCCAGGAGCCGGCGGGCGGCCCTCACGGCCACCTGCATCGCCCTGCTGGCTTTCGTCCCCGTGCGGGCCGGCAATCCCGCCCCGCAGAGCCAGGAGGACCTGCAGCGGGCGTCCCGGGAATATGCCGATGAGCTGACCCCGCTCGCCACGGACATCAACAATGCCATCAGGGACCTCCAGGCCGCCCAGGCAAGGGGTGATGAAGAGGCGTCCGAAGCGGCGGAGCGGCGACTGGAGGCGGCGCAGCAAAGATACCACGACACCCTGCATGAGAAGGCCCGGCAGCTGGGCTCCGGCGGCGGTTCTTCTGCCGGCAAGGGCAGCGACAGGGATGCCTCCAACATCATCCCGCCGGCAACCCGTGACGATGACGGCGACTACGACGACAACGGCTACGAGGACGGATCGGACGAGGAGGGAGAGGAGGAAGAGGCCCCGAAGGAGAAGGGGGGAAAGAAAGCGAAAGAGCCGAAGGAACCCAAGGAACCCAATCCGGACCTCGAAGATTTCTTCTACCATGCCGGACAGGCGCCCACCCACGGCTGGACCGACCAGTGGGACCACACCCATGACAAGGGTGCCATCGGCTTGATGGACGGCATTGCCGGCATTGGCGCCGCAACGGCGGCCGCAGGTGCGCTGGCCGGCGGAGCAGGTGGCGCCGCGGGTGGCGCAGGCGGCGCAGGCGGTCCCGATTTCCCGACGGAGAGCGACGGCATCGAATGGGACATGGAGGAACGGAAGAAGGAGGAATACGAGAACTATTACTACGACGGCACGGAGGAAAAGACGGAAGGCGGCGACGGTGACGACGAATACGAAGCTGCAGAGGAGGCCGAAAAGGCTGAAGAAGCTGAAGAGACCGAGGAGCCTGAGGAGGCCGAGGAAACCGAAGAAGGTGAAGAGACCGACGAAGCCGAAGAAGGCGAAGAAGGCGAAGAAGGCGAAGAGTCCGAGGAAGAGCCAGAAGAGGAGGAGGAAGAAGAAGAAGAAGAAGAAGAAGAAAAAGAAGAAGAAGAGTCCGAAGAACCGGAAGAACCGGAAGAACCGGAAGAGGAGCCCGAAAAAGAGGAGCAGCCCGAGGACAAGGAGCAGCCGGACGAGAAGAAATCTGAGGAGAAGGAGAAGGCCCCTGAGGAAAAGGGGGAGCAAGAACAAGAAGAAGAGGAGAAAGAAGAGGAAGAGGAGGAAGACGACTATGACTACGAAGCGGAGCGTGCTGCCCGGGCGGCGGAGCAGGAGAAGATCAATCAGCGCTATGCCTCAGACCAGCAGAAGGACTGGGAGAAGTTCAGCACCACCTCCGACGAGGAGCGCATCAGCAAGGAAGCCGAGGAGGCCGCGAAGGAACAGGAAAAGTTCGAGATGTACAAGCAGATCCTGAAGGAGGAGGAAGAGCGGGAGGAGAACGTGATGAAGTACGCCAACAAATATGGCGTCCAGACCACGGACGAAGAAGGCAATGAGCGCGAATTCTGGGACATCGAGCACGACACGAGAAGGGCCAGCCTGGCGAACAAGAACAGAGGCATCTACCAGGATGCCCTCGACATCCAGCATATTGCCTCCGAGGTCGAACTCGAGTGCTCCGAGAAGATCGCCGAATGCGAGCTCGTGGACAAAGTCGCCGACGGCACGGTCAACGTCCTGGCAGAGATTATCCCGGGAGAAGCGGGGAAGATGGTAAAGGATGGCCGCGACCTGCTCAAGGCCCCGCTTGTCGGCGCTTCCGAGGCCTATGCGGAAGGACGCAGCGTGACCAGGGGGATCGCCGGAGGTCTCACCGAAGGTATTGCCACCGTCGCACAAAACCATCTCGATGATGTTTTGGACGGACCGACCAAGGACATCATCGACTTGGGTATTGAAGGCGGGAAGAAGTTTGCGAATGACGCAATCTCCGGGAAACTAGCCGACGATCCCAACCAGACGATGGAGGATGTCCAGAACAACATTGTCAAGAAAACGATGGATATCGGACTCGGCAAGTTACTCGGAAAAACCGGCATGAGCGAAGGGGGACAAAACGTCGCCAAGGAACTCATCATGCGCGGCCACGACGAGATCAAGTTCGGCGAGGGCGAAGACGCCAAGACCCTCTCGGAGACCGTCACATCCACGATCAACGACGCCAAGAACAGCGTCACGGCCAACGTAATGTATTACACGGGAATGTATTAATCCGCCGCCATGGCGGCCTTGAAGGCGTCGTCGGTCTGCAGGAACAGGTGGTAGTAGGCCTTGTCGCCAAGCTTGGAGTAGCGGCCCACAAGCGCCTGGACCTGCGTCATGATATACTGCTTGTCCGTGGCCCATTCCTCCTGCGAGGGAGCCAGGCCGTCGCGGCTCTTCGCGAAGGCGAGGAACTGCCGCTCCAGGCCGGCGCGGTCCAGGTAGGTCAGCAGCGCATCATAATCGTCGATGCGGGAGAGCTCGGCCTTGTGGCCGTCGAACCATGCGGAGGCGAAGCGCATGGCCGTAGCCTTGCGGTTCGCGGCCACGTAGAAGGGACCGGCGCGGGTCGTGTCGATGGGGACGAACACGTCCGGCAGGATGCCGCCTTTTTCGACACGCATGCTGTCGGCATGGATCATTTCGCCGCTGTCATAGCGGCGCAGCACCTCGTAGTCGTAGTCGTCGCTGTATGGCTTCTGGATGCAGCGGCCGGAAGGCGTGTAGTAGCGCGCCACGGTGATGCGCATCCCGGATTTGTCGGTGAAGAAGAACGGCTCCTGGACGAGGCCCTTGCCGAAGGTGCGGCGGCCCACCAGGATGGCATGGCCGTTGTCGTGGAGGGCGCCGGCGACGATCTCGCTCGCCGAGGCGCTGCCCTCGTTGACGAGGATCTTCAGCCCCAGGTCCTGGAACGGCCCGACGCCGTCGGCGCGGAATTCCTCCCGCTTGCGGTGGCGGCCTTCCAGGTAGACGATCATGGCCCGGCGGGGCAGGAACAGGTTGGAGAGCTTGCAGGCCTGGTCGAGGTAGCCGCCGGTATTGTCCCGCAGGTCGAGGATCAGCTCCGTCATGCCCTGCTGCACCAGCTCGAGGCAGCTCTTGAGGAACTCCGTCTCGGTGGTGCGGGAGAACTTCGACAGGCGGAGATAGCCCGTGGTGTCGCTGACCATGAAGGCGGCGTCCACGGAATAGGTCGGGATCTTGCCGCGCGTGATCTCGAAGGGGATGACCTCGGTGCCGCGCTTGACCGTCACGGTCACCTTGCTGCCCGCCACGCCCTTGATGCGGCGCACCATGCTGTCCTGCGGGAAATGGACGCCCGCGATGTTGGTGGTGTCCACCTTCAGCAGGCGGTCGCCCGGCTGCAGGCCGATCTTCTCGGAGGGCCCGCCGGGGATCACTTCGATCACGACGGCCGTGTCGTTGGGCACGTTGAACTGGATGCCGATGCCGTCGAAATTACCCGTCAGGTCGGCTTCCGTCTCCTCGAGCACCTGCGGCGGCATGTAGCTGGAGTGCGGGTCCAGAGCCGACAGGGCGGCCGCGGCGACGGCTTCGGTGACCTTGTGGCGGTCCACGGAGTCCACGTAGTTCTCGTCGATGCTCCTGAGGATGAGCTCAACCTTGCGCCAGTCGCCGTCGGAGACCTTCATCCGGCGGTCCCGGCCGGCGACCAGCTGGATGAGCAGGGCAAGCAGCAGGCCGATCACTACGCCCAGCAGGGCGACGAGGATGGAAGATTTCTTCATGGGATCAGTCTATTTTCTCGACCTCGATCCCGGCACGGCGAAGGAGGTCGATGCCGTCGGTGAGGCGGTATTCGTCGCGGTAGACCACCCGGCGGATGCCGGACTGGATGATGAGCTTGGCGCACTCCATGCACGGCGAGGCCGTGACGTAGAGCGTGGCCCCGTCGGCGCTGTTGCCGGACTTGGCCACCTTGGAGATGGCGTTGGCCTCGGCATGCAGGACGTAGGGCTTGGTGACGCCGTTCTCGTCCTCGCAGACGTTCTCGAAGCCGGAGGGCGTGCCGTTGTAGCCGTCCGAGATGATCATCCTGTCCTTGACGAGCAGGGCGCCCACCTGGCGGCGTTTGCAGTAGGAATTGGTCGCCCAGACAGCGGCCATCTGCATGTATTTTTCGTCGAATTTGCTCATGTCGCCTTATGCCTGTCGCTGGTAAAGATAACGCTTGATGCTCCGCTTGGGGGTGCGCTCGAAATCCTCCGGCATGAATTCCATCTGCCGGATCTGGGCGTACGCGGGAAGGAGCTTGTTGATTTCGGGCAGGCCGTCGCGGAGGCGCTGCTCCAGCTCCTCGCCGGTCATCCCGTCGAGCTCGCCCTGGTGGTAGTCGGGATAGATCAGGGCCGTGAGGCCGATCTTGTCCTCGACCACGAGGGACTCGACGACGTAGGTGACATTGTTGATGACGGCTTCCAGCTCCTCGGGGTAGATGTTCTGGCCGTTGGGGCCGAGGATCATGCACTTGGAGCGGCCGCGCAAGTACAGGTAGCCATCGTAGTCGATCACCCCGATGTCGCCGGTCTTGAACCAGTTGTCATTGGTGAAGGAGGCCTTGGTGGCCTGGCGGTTCTTGTAGTAGCCCAGGAAGACGTTGTCGCCCTTGACCTGGATCTCGCCGGGCTCCTTGTAGGGATTCTTGGAGTCGATGCGGATCTCGCAGCCCGGCACCGGCACGCCGCAGGAGCCCTTGCGGGTCTTCCACCACTTGGCGTAGGTGATGATGGGGCCGCACTCGGTCATGCCGTAGCCGACCGTGAAGGGGAAATGGATCTGGCGCATGAACTTCTCCACCTCCGGGTTGAAGGCGGCGCCGCCCATGATCACTTCCTCGAAACGCCCGCCGAAGGCCTCGATGAGGTTGTCGCGGATCTTCTTGCGGATCACCTGGTCCACGATGGGGATGCGCATCAGGGACTTGTGGCGGTCCACCTGGGGCTTGATCTGGGACTTGTACACCTTCTCGAAGATGAGCGGCACGGCGATGATGACGTCCGGGTGGATCTCGGAGAAGGCCTTCATGATCACCTTCGGGCTCGGGGTGCGGGTCAGGAAGTGCACGTGCGCGCCGATGGTCATCTCGAAGAGGAACTCGAACATCATGCCGTACATGTGGGCGGACGGGAGCATCGCGACCATCTGCGATTCGCAGGTCATCTGCGGCTCGGCCACCTCGTGGGCGAAGCTGATGTTGCACCACAGGGCCCGGTACGGGAGCATGACGCCCTTGGAGAAGCCGGAGGTGCCGGAGGTGTAGTTGATCAGGGCGAGTTCGTCGGCCTGGTCTTCATAATAATTGACATGTTCGGGCTTGAAGCCGCCGGGGTACTGCGCATTGAAGGTCTTGGTGAGGTTCTCGCGCACGGCCACGAGGTCCTGGTTCTTCGCGTAGATGTAGTTGAGCGTGTTCATCTGCACGATGACCTCCAGGTCCGGCATCTCCGCCTCCGAGAGGCCCTGCCAGATGATCTCGTCCACGAAGAAGACCTTGGCGTCGGAATGGTTGACCAGGTAATGGATGTTCTCCGGCTTGAACTCGTGCAGGATGGGCACGGGCACGGCGCCGTAGGTCATGGCGGCCAGGAAGCACACGCCCCAGTGGGCCTGGTTGCGGGAGCAGAGGGCGACTTTGTCCCCTTTCTGCAGGCCGCACTTCTCGAAAGCGATGTGCAGGAGCTCGATGCGCTCCGCGACATCGCTGTATTTCAGCGTCACGCCCTGGTAGTTGGAGAGCGCGTCCCGCTCCCAGTTTTCCTTGATGCTCTTCTCGATTAATTTGTTTACTGAGTGGAATTCCATGTCAAGTCTATGCCTTTTCTGCCCCAGGCCAGGGTTTTATCGGGTTCATAAAGCAGGAAGCGGCAGCCCTTGCCGGGCAGCTCGATGCGGGGATCCTCCTTGGCGGGGCGTTCCGCTTCCAGGAAGGCGCGGACGTCGCCGTCCGAGCCGAATACATGCCAGCCGCCGAAAGTGGCGGTGGTGCTGTCGTCGGCGAGCGCGAAGGCGCTGCCGTAGAGGGCGGGGATGAAGCCGCGCCGCGTGTTCGCGGCCGGCTCGTGCTCCGTCGCGGCCTTGGCCGGACGGACGAGGGCGACCGTGCCGCCGCCGAAGCGCACGAGCGCGACCTCGCGGACATCGAGTTCCTTCTCCCACAGGAGCGGATCCTTGCCGGCGGCCTTCTTGAGCTCGTCGAGCGCCTTGCGGTAGCGGGTCAGGCGGACGGAGGCGTCCTGCCAGCGCTCCACCGCTTCCCGCAGCTGCGGGTTGTCCACGGGCAGGGCCATGGCGAAGCGGGTGTCGCGCGGAAGTATGGCGTCCAGGCGGCTGTCGGCAGGCGGCAGCGAGCCCAGGATGTTGGCGTAGAAAGCGTCGTCGCCGGCACAGACGGGACGGACGGCGAAGCCGCCCGCGGTCGGGGTCAGGACGGTCCATTCGGCGAGCCTGGACAGGAAACCGGTCAGGTCCCTGCGGGGGAAATACTCCTGCATCCAGCCTTTCGGCGCCAGGCGCTCCGCCCCGCTGTTGCGGAAAATGACGAAGTCGTTCGAGGCGGCCGCGGCGAGCGCCTGGCGGAAGCCGGGGGCGTCCAGGATGGAAGTGTACTCGCCCAGGTGGCGCCGCACGGCGGTAAGCTGGGCTTCCGACGGGGTGATGACGAGGAAGCCGCGGCGGCCGGACTCCTTGTCCGGCGGGAAGTATTCCGTCTGCAGCTTGAGGGTGGCGGCCTGGGCGCGGAGGGTGTTGACGGCCGACGCGGAGTCGGCCTCCGCGCGCCCGCAGTCCAGGGCGAGCACCGGCACGAGGCTGCCGTTGTAGCACAGCGACAGGGCCATCCGCGCATTCTTGAACGCCGTCAGGTTCAGGCGGGCGAGCACGCCGGTGGTGTCGTACAGCCGCATCCCGTCGGCACAGTGGTCATAGCAGACCACCGCCAGCGCGTCGGAGGGCACGGCGGCGAGCAGCTCCGGGGTGCGGCGCTCCTCGCGGACGGCACCGGACTTGGGGGTCGGATTCCCGCAGGCGAAAAGCAGCGGCAGCAGGAGCAGGACGGCTATGAACGTTTTTTTGCACATATCTCGCAAATATACTAATAATTTCAATTATGATTTTCCGGAGAAATCCCTAACTTTGCACGCTTTATGGAAAATATGCAAGAAATCAGAAACATAGCTATCATAGCGCACGTTGACCACGGCAAGACTACGCTTGTGGACAGGATGATTTACCAGGCCAACCTCGTGCGCCAGCCCGAGAATCTCGGACAACTCATTCTTGACAATAACGATTTGGAGAGGGAGAGAGGCATCACCATTCTCGCCAAGAATGTCTCCGTCATCTAC
>Ga0208297_1001724_pt1 | contig 17160 bp, 16 predicted proteins | sample LMS_cellobiose_e_FD_187367 | JGI IMG/M metagenome (GOLD analysis project Ga0208297, IMG submission 187367) | Rumen-fistulated moose microbial communities from Alaska, USA - LMS_cellobiose_enrichment (SPAdes) (version 2) | ecosystem: Host-associated > Mammals > Digestive system > Stomach > Rumen... | reverse complement strand
CGAAGATCTCGTTGAGATAGAGACGGTTTTTCTCGTCGTATTTTGAAATATCGCGCTTGTAGAGCCGGATGATCGCGCTTTGCGCGTCGGCGACTTTGCGGAGGTTTTTCGTTTCCAGATAGGTGGAGACCGCCTCCGGCATACCGCCGACGATGAGGTAAAGCTCGAACAGTGCCGTCATTCGCTCGTGGATAAACGCGTCCACGGGCTTTTTCTGTTCGAACGAGACACGAAGCGCGTCGATGACCTTTGCGCCGACGTTGTTCGCCCAGGCAAATTCCTCAAAATCCAGCGGGTACATCGTGACGATGTCCATGTATCCCACCGGGGCGGAGATGATATCCTTGAAAACCGTACCGAGCAGAGACCCGCTGAGGATATAGGAATACTTGCCGTCCTGAACGAGGTACTTGATCTGCGTGATCAGTTCCTTGCACTCCTGCACCTCGTCAAAGAAGATCATCGTCTTCCCCGGGATCATCCGGTCACCGAAAAGCGCGGAAAGGCGCAGCAAAATCTCGTCCGCACCCTGCGCACCCTCAAAAAGCGTGATTAGGTCCGGATTCTCGATGAAATCCATTTTGATCACGCTATCGTAGTGGTCGTTTGCGAACTGCTCGATTATATAGGATTTACCGACCTGACGGGCGCCGATGATCATCAGCGCCTTTTTCGGGTTGTCCTTGTAGAACTCTTCAATTTGCTTTGTGATTTTACGTCGGAGCATTTTTCATCCTCCCATAATTCTCGATGGTATTATGATAACACAAATCCGCGGAGAAATCAAGATATAATTTACACTTTTCCATGAACTTTTCCGCTGAATCACCGCACTTTTCTTGACGCGCTTTTCCGGCAACCTGTTTGCGGAAGCCGATAAACGAAATACGCGAAACAAATTTCGCTTCATTTCGCATAGATTTCGCTTTGGATTTCGCATCATTTTGTTTTGAAGTTCTTTCTCTTGATCGGGAAAGGACTTTTTTGTTTTCAAAAAACAGTTTTGCTCTCCGGGGAGCAGCTATATACACGGGAGCCGCTCTGATCCAGAATCCCCAGTGCTGTTTGGAACTTCGAGCGTCGAAAACCCTTGAATTATAAGGGGTTTCGGTGATTGCAAATGCAAGAAAAATGCCGAGTTCTCCCCATGTTTTCTCCCCATTTTCCGCAAAAAAGTTTCGGCATTTCGGCTGTTTTGCGTACCAATAGAAAAGAAGAGGGATTGTGTTGCAGTTTTGTCTTTTTTCGTGCCAATAAGAAAGTGAGGGGGACAAAAAACTGAATACTTTTTTCGACAACAGGGTTGTATTTTGACACCCCTTTGTCCAAAGAAGATGGAGGGTATTTACTCTCCGCGATCCTTGACAACTGAATAGCCGTCCGAACGGGATATGACTTCGTCATGACGCCGAAAGGCAGAGCGAAGCGACGCTGCGGTGAGACTCCGGGGCAGGCACACAAAAACGACGTTCGGGTAAAATGGCAAACATAAACATTTTGAAAAAAATCGAAGGATTTCTAAATTCAGCCCGTTCTCGCTGGCTACCTATTGAGGGGTGTTGTAAATCTCAAAATCATTTTGTAAATAACTGCCCCCATTTTTGAATACTGTGCCCACCTTCGGGTGACCGACTTTTACATACGGAGCGATCCGTAAATTTATTAAAGGAGGATTTGTCATGAGAACAAATTCCAAAAACGGGCTGAACAAGCCAAACGACGTCATTGTTTTTGACATCCCGGAAGCGTCGGTCACAGACAGAGGAAGGGCGAAGAAGCTTCGGTATCTGAAACGTGCGAAAGGCGTGAAACACGTCGGCTCGGTACCGTCCTATTGGGACAGCGGCAAGCTCATCATCCTGAAAGACGATCTGATGAAGTGTCTCTTCGGAATGGACCGGGAGGACTACCGATGAACGGGCTGAACGGAGCGGGCAGGTACAATCCCTACGCCGAGCTGATGAAGGGCTTTAATTCCATCGACGCCGCGACGCTGATGGACAAGCCGCTTCCGAACAGCTGCTTTCTCGTGGACGGGCTTGTGCCGGAAGGGGTCAATATGATATCCGGCGCGCCGAAGGTGGGAAAGAGCTGGCTGATGCTCGATCTGGCGCTCAGTATCGCCTCCGGGGAGCCGTTCCTCGGGCAGAACACCGCAAAATGCGGTGTTCTCTACCTCTGCCTCGAGGACACGCTCAAACGCATCCAGGACAGGCTGATGAAGCTGACCGACGAGGCGCCGGCGAATCTGCGTTTTGCGGTGACGGCGGGTACGCTGGGCGGAGGATTTGAGGAAGAACTGAAAAACTATCTGTACTCAAATCCCGACACGAAGCTCGTCATCATCGACACGCTGCAAAGGATCCGTTCGCCGAAAAGCAGCGGCTCGGTCGGCATCTACGCAAACGACTACGAGGATATTTCCGCGCTGAAAGAGATCGCCGCTTCGCGGAACGTTTCGATCCTTCTCGTTCACCATCTGAGGAAGCAGAAAGACAGCGACGTGTTCAATCAGGTCTCGGGATCGTCGGGGATCACGGGCGCGGTGGACACCTCCTACGTTTTGCAGAAGGAAAGCCGGGAGTCGAAAACGGCGACGCTCATCGCCACCGGGCGCGACATCGAGATGCAGAAGATCACGCTGAAGTTTGAAAATCTCCGCTGGGTGTTTGTGGAGCGCAAGGACGGCGAACAGATCGTCCGGGAGCAGGCGCCGCTATTTCTCACTCAGCTGGTGGACTTCATGCGCGACCGCACGGAATGGACCGGCACGGCGACCGAGCTGCTCGAAAATCTGAACGATCCGATCACGCCGGCGACGATGGTGAAGAATCAGATCGTGAAGTATTACTGCGATATTCTGGAGCCCGTCGGGATCGTCTATGAGAGCAGGAAAACGAAGACCGCGCGCCTGCTGACGTTCCGAAAAGGTGACGGGGTGACGGAAGGAGACGGTGAAAATGATATGTAGCAAATTGCCCGTCATCGGCGTCACCGCCGTCACCGGAGACCCCACGGACTTTCGCGGGAGCGGTTTAACAAGCACTGGATTCGGGTGTACCGAATCCGCTTGCGAGATCACCTGCACAAGCAACGACTTTGGACTCCCACGTCCAAAGTCAGCTTGGCGTCGGCTCAGCAAGCATCGCCTTCGGGTGTACGCACCCGCCCGCACTTGTCAGGGCAAATCCCTGAAACCCTTCAAAAAATCTGATTACAAAGGAGGAAACCGTTTTGAAAAGAACGGAAAGAATCAAGTTCTGGCTTGATGACAATGAGCTCGCCTTAGTCGACAAAAAAGCAAAAGCAGCAGGGCTGAACCGCTCGGCGTATATTCGGAAGCTGATGAGTGAAACAGAAGTCATCCCGGCAACTGATGTTGATTACGCGCTTTATGCGTCAGAGTTTCGCCGTCTCGGAAGAAACCTCAATGAGCGTTTGAAACGGATGAACACGACCGGTGAGATTGACTGTGATGAGATCGACAGGATCTTGATTGAAATCAAGAAAACAGCCGATCTGTTTCTGAAGGAACTCCGCGAGCGCACGGCGCATCTTGAAAACGGAGGTGACGGAAGATGAGAACAAGCGATCACTACGTTCAAGTCAAAGTTACCGCCGAAGAGAAAGCGCGGTTTCTTCAGATGGTAAAAGCGTGTCGGCACACCGAAAAGACGGCGCTTATAAAAATGCTTCAGGGCGACACGCTTCGTGAATATCCTCCCGAAGGTATTAACGACGTGTTTCATCAGCTTGGTAAGATTTCCGTCAACGCCGCGTTTATGTCTAAAAAAATATCGGACGAGGTGAAAACCGAGTTGTTCTGGCGCTATAAATCTTTTGACCAGTATATCCAGCTCGTAAAACGCGCGATGATCTATATCGCCGTATGCGGTATTGACACCGAAGCGGAGTACAAAATGAAAAACAAGGAAAAGGAGATTGAAAAATGAGTAAAGTTAAAAAGATTGATCTCGGAATGAACTATTACGATGAACTGTTCATGACCGACGAGGAACGTAAGGAAAACCGCTTGCCGAGGATCTACGACGTTCCGCTGTCGGAGATCGACGATTTCCCGGAACACCCCTACCGGGTGCTGGACGACGATGACTTGAAGGAATTGGAAGAGTCGATCAGAGATCGGGGCGTCATTACGCCTGCATTAATCCGCAGAAAGGAAAACGGGAGGTACGAGATGATATCCGGTCATAGGCGCAAACGCGCCTGCGAAAAGTTGGGATTGCTTTCGATGAGGTGTGAAGTGGTTGATATCAGCCGAGACGAAGCAATCATCCTGATGGTGGACAGCAACAGTCAGCGCTCGGAGATCGCACCTTGCGACAAAGGAAAGGCGTATAAGATGCGGCTGGATGCCATGAACCGTCAGGGAAAACGCACCGACTTGAAATCCAGCCCACTTGGCCAAAAGTTAAAGCCGGTGAATTCGAGAGATGAATTAGCGGCCTCTGTAAACGACAGCCCGCGGCAGATCGCGCGGTTTATCCGTCTGACTTATCTGACCCCCGAGCTTCAGCAGTTTGTGGATGAGGGAAAAATCAAGATCAACCCCGCCGTGGAGCTTTCGTATCTTGACGAAGAGGCACAGCGGGACGTTGTAGATCAGATCCACGAGACCGAGTCGTTCCCGTCGCACAGCCAAACGATCAGGATGCACAAAGCGTTTGAGGAAGGCAAACTTGACTATAACGCCATCAGTAAAATCATGCGGGATCCGGAATCCAACCAACGGAAAAAGCTTTCGATCCCGGCTGAACGTCTGGAAGGTTTGATCCCGAAGAATTGTTCCCACGAGCAGCAGGAGGATTATGTTTTCAAAGCTCTCGAATGGTATCAGAAATATCTGCGCAAGCAGAGAGAAAACGCAAGATAAGAAAGGTTAAAAAGGTGTGTTTATGAAAAAAGCGGTTCCGTTTATCGGAGCCGGGAAAGAACAGATTTCATTTATTCGTGTCAACAGGGTTCTTTGCTTCGGCAAAAAAACGGTCAGAGGGGGTGGTCTTCTGTGACAAAGGCAGAGATAAAAGACTTGTATAAACTGATGTTCACGGAGTATCCGGATATCGTCGACGCGGAGCAGCTCAGCAAAATGCTCGGCGGCGTCAGCGTAAAAACGGTGTACCGGCTTTTGAAAAAGGGGACCATCAAGAGCCTGCACGTGGGCAGAGAGTACAGGATCCCGAAGGTTTTCGTTATCGAATATATGACCGACCTCGAAAAATCCGGTGCGTAAAACCTCGCACACTTGCCGTCGGCGCGGACAGATGTTATACTGTCCGCGTCGATGGCAGATGAATACACGCTGCACGAAAGGAGTTAATTATTATGGTAGCAGGACATCTGCGAGAAAAAGACGGTTATTACCACATCGTCTTGAGCTTCGTTGACGAGAACGGCGTGCGCAAAACGCCGTCCCGTTCCACGAGACTGCCCGTTAAGGGCAACAAAAAGCGGGCGGAGGAAATGCTCCAACAGGCCCGCGAGGAAATGGACGAGCAGCTGCAGCGCCGTTTCCGCTATAGGGAGAGCGGGATGACCACTCTGCCGGAGGAGCTTCTGTTCAGCGATTTTATGCGCGACTGGGTCGACATGATGAAGGCAAGCCTTGAGCCGGGCACCTACTCTTCGTATTGTCTCTCCGTCAAAAACAGGATCATCCCGTATTTTGACAAGCGTCATCCCGGCCTTCTTCTGAAGAATCTGACGCCCAAGCACATCCAGGATTACTACACCTACGAGCTGAACGTCAAAGGCCTGACAGCAAACACCGTGATCCACCGCCACGCAAACATCCGCAAGGCGCTCCAGTACGCGTACAAGATCGGACTGATCCAAAGCAACCCCGCCGATAAGATCGAACGCCCGAAGAAGAAGCGGTACGAATCGAAGCCGTACACGCCCAAGGAGCTGGAAGAACTGTTCCGGGTCGTCAAAGGGACCGAATTCGAACTCGGCGTGATCCTCGCGGCATTCTACGGGCTCCGGCGCGGCGAGGTGGTCGGGCTGAGATGGGACGCGTTAGACTTTGAAAGAAAGACCTTTTCCATCCGGCACACGGTCATTCAGACGTCGATCGACGGGAAGTGCAAAACGATCGCAAAGGACAGCCCGAAAACAAAGTCGTCCTTCCGCAGCCTGCCGATCGTGGCGCCCTTTGAGGAACTGCTCCTGAGGATAAAAACAAAGCAGGAACAAAACAGGAAGCTCTGCGGCAAGTGCTATTGCAACGATTACAGGGATTATATCTACGTCAACGATCTGGGCGAGAGGATCAAGCCCGCTCATCTGACGCAGGGGTTCCCGGAGTTTCTCGAAAGCCACGGTATGCGCCGCATCCGCTTCCACGATCTGCGCCATTCCTGCGCGACTCTGCTTTATGCCAACGGCGTGGCGCTCAAGGATATTCAGGAGTGGCTCGGACACAGCGACATTTCCACCACGAGCAATATCTACACCCACCTCGATTTCAGCTCCAAGGTGGCGTCTGCCGAGGCGATCATGCCGTATTATCCGAAGTAAAAAGCCGCAAATCGAGCTGCGTTCCGGCGCAAAAAAATCCCGAAAGCCTTGATTAACAAGGCTTTCGGGATGGTGCCGGTGGCGGGGGTCGAACCCGCACGCCATCGCTGGCAAAGGATTTTGAGTCCTCCTCGTCTGCCAATTCCAACACACCGGCAAGTGTATTTTAACGAAACCGTCTCAAAGAGACCGTGGAAAAATGAGGTCGGTCAGGAGGTCGATTTCGAAAAAACCGTGATATTCAATTTTCAAAACCCCTTATACCCTTATATATCAAGGGTTTCCGGCTCCGGGGTTGAGAAACGGCAATCTTGGTTTTGAGTCCAGCACGTCTGCCAATTCCATCACACCGGCGAATATCGGTTCCGGTCCATTTTCCGGACCTTGAAATTATATCATCAAAAAAAGCAAAAAGCAATAGCTTTTCGAAAAAAAACGCTTCAATGCGCAAATACGGAGATTTTGCCCGTATTGACCTTGAAGCGCGGATGTGATAAAATCAAAAAACGGAAAGGAGGGAACGGAACGCATGGAAATATTCAGAAGATACGAACACGCCGCGGACGCGGTCACGGTCAAAGAAGCGTTTGACAAGTGCGTTGAGTTCATAAAAGCCGAAACGTATCCGTACACCCATCTTCTTTTCCGTATCGAGCGGATACGCGACGATGATAAAAAGCCGCGGCTTTCGGCGGTACTGCGCGAATTTCCGGAGCTTGGGCCTTATTATTCCGAAAAGAGGGGAGAATATGCGTTTTTCGAGGAGCTTTCAAACTGTACGCCCGATATGAAACCGGTTTCGGATACGGAGAGATTTTCTATAAAGCACGTTTCGTCTTTTCTCGAGCGCGTATTCAGACTCTCCGCGCCGTCGTCTGCCGCCGTAATGATGTACGCGACGCATGAATGCGGGAAGAAGATCCCGGGCTCGGATGAAGCCGTGCTCCGTTTCCCGGACGGGAGAGGAAACGCGATCGACCTTTCCTTCGGAGCCGCGCCGGTATCATCCGTTCCTTCAATTTGCGTTGCAAAGCAGAAGCAGAGCAGCAGGACTGTTTGCGTTTCTCTTACGGGATGTCTCGCAAACGACGCTTTTGAAAAGACCGACCTTGAGGAAAGGGAAGAGCGATTTTCGAAAATCCTTCCTTTCATCGAAACTTCACGGTGCGATTATATCCTGATGAACGCCGAAGAATGCGGATTTTATACTGAAATGAAAAAGAAATACGGCGATCTGCGCGTCTCGGCAAAGGAAGCGGCTCTTCATCTGAAAGGTTCCGAATGCAGATCGTATATCCGCCCGGAAAACGTTCTTTCAAGAGGCGGATATACAGGCGCCGAAAGCATATTTCGCGACGTTGCCTCAAAGTACGGTTATTCGGCTGTCGCAGCGTCCGGAGGGGATGTCTTCCGCCATAGGGACGAAAACGGTCATTATACCGACGTTTCATTCAGAAACGGCGTGAAGAGAGGGATATTCGATATTTCCGCGTCGTTTTTCGGACTCGGCTTTTACTGCGACGTATCTCCCGCGCCGTTCCTTCCCGCCGATAACGGGCAGTTGAGATCGTTTGCGGAGGCGGTGTTTGCATGCCTCGGATATATCCGGGATGAATATTTTGACGGAATGCTACGGGAATATCCGCCCTTCCCCGATTGGTACGAGCCGCCGGCGCGGTGATATTTTTCAAAAACGCTTTTTGCGCGGCGCGGTCGTCGGACTTCTGTTTGCCGCCGCGTTCTCGCTGTGGCTTTCGACCGACGCGCTGAAGCCTGTTCCGTCTCTTCAGGAGAACATTTACCGCGAATATATACAGCTTTACGGCGGAGAGGCGACGGAAGAAAAGATAAAGACGCTGTCCGAAGAGATAGAGCATTTCGACGCGGTGATCTCCCGCGAGGACGAAACGGCGGAAGCGTACGAGACCGGAAAGCTGCCCGTCGGGGAGTATTCCGCTTATCTTTCCGAATTATACAAAGCGAAAACGCGCAGAGCCGCCGCCGGGACCGTATGCGCGAGGATGATAAGACTTCTCGGTACGGACGGCAGGATAATTTACGACACCTGGATCATCTCCGTCAGCCTCAGCGACGGCGTCATGAAACTGCGTATGATCTCCGACGATCCACCGGGAAACGCCGTACCCGTCGTTTCCACGCTCGAGGACGCCTATCTTTCGATTTACGGCTCACGACGAGTGTGACGCCGCAGCCGCCTTTTGACCGATGCGTTTCAACTTCGAAGCGCATTTTTTTGTAAAATTCGAAAAAAAAACGAAAAAAAACGGTATCGCGCGACCGGAAAGCCGAAAAAGCCGTTATAATGTATGGAGAGGCAAAACGAGAGCGAAAGGAGGACGGGACGTTTGAACGGAAAAAACGAATATACGAAGGACGGCTTTATCGTCGATATGTTTCTTGCGCGGGATGAAAAAGCGATCGAATATACCTCCGAGAAATACGGTAAAAGCCTGCGGAGCATCGCGTATAACGTACTGCACAGCGAACGCGACGCGGAAGAATGCGAAAACGACACGTATATGAAAGCGTGGAATTCGATCCCCCCGAACGAACCGAGAGAATACCTGTTCGCTTTCCTCGCGAAGATCGCCCGCCGCCTCTCGCTCGACAGATACAGGGATCAGAACAGGATCAAACGTCACGCCGATATGGTGGAGCTGAGCGAGGAGCTTGAAGACTGCGCTTTGTTTTCAAGCGAGGTCGAGACGCATATCGACGCGATCGAGCTCGGCAGGATCATCAGCGCTTTTCTGAAAGCGCAGAGCGACCAGCGGCGGACCGTGTTTATCCGCAGATACTGGTATATGGATCCCATATCCGAGATATCAAAGAAAAGCGGCATGAGCGAAAGCAAAATAAAATCCTTGCTTTTCAGGATCCGCGGCGATCTCAAGGAACGTTTGAAAAAGGAGGGTTACGACATATGAAAGACATTACGCTTCTGTACGCCGTCGGCGAGATAGACGACGATCTGATCGAACAGGCGAGCGATCACTCCGCGTCAAAAGTGACCGCTCCGAAAAAAAACCGGGGAAAGAGCATATTAAAATGGACGGCGCTTGCGGCGTGCCTCGTTTTGATCGCGTGCGCTTATCCGGCGATCAGCCTGATCATCGGGAGCTTCAACACGGGCGCGCTGATATCCGTACCCTCCGGCGATCCCCATACTAACGTTCCGGGCTTCATAACGACGGGCGAGACGCACACGGGCAATCCTGTCACCGCCGAAACGGGCGAGACGCACACGGGCGATCCTGTCACCGCCGAAACGGGCGAGACGCACACGGGTACACCGGTGACCTCCGGGACGGGCGAGCAGCACGGCGGTTACGGACAGGGCGGCGGGGAAGCACAGTTTCTATATCTTTATTTTGAAGAATTGCTTAAATATCCGACCGATTTCATTATAGGCGAGCTTCTGTCTTTGACAAAAAAAGACGAACATTATTACTTTACTTTTTCGGTAAAAAAAGATTATCGTGACAACGGCTTCGGCGCCGAGGTGGTCGTGCAGGTCGATGTTTCCGAAAATATAGCGGATTTGACTTATCCGACGTACGGAAATCCCATGACCGTGGGAAAGTCGTATTATTTGCTCTTGGACCGTTATTCCCCTTCCGTTTACTCTGAATCCGAAGACGACATCTTTGCTTTTGTCAACGACAGTTTATGTATCCCGGCGGATGCCGCGGAGGACGGAGCTTTTTTATACGGGACGGATCTGAAAGATCACTTCAAAACACAAGAGGCGCTGTCGGCTTTCAGCAGCGGGCGGTTTGATACCTTCATTTTGGAAAAGATAAAAGACAACCCGCTCAGAAGAGGTACGGAATATATAAGATCCGACGACGTTCAAACCATTATAAGATTGTCAGACTACGTTCTCACCGTTAAAGTCAACGGTCTTTATGACGAGAGTTTTACCGGTGACAGATTAACTGGCTCATGCGTTGTGGAAAACGTTTTGAAAGGAGAGGTTGAAAACACGACTGTCACGATTATTTTTCCCGGAGACAAAGTCGAAAAGGGTTCTTCGTATATCGTGGCTTTGGACAAAACGAGTAAGACGAGCACTATCTTCATTCTGTCAAGCAAAAACAGCATATTCGATATCTCCGAATACGATCGCATAACGTCCTATATCGATTGAATCACGCCGAACGAAATACGTCATAAACGGAAAAACGCCCCGGAAAGCCGAACGCTTTCCGGGGCTGACTTTATATTTTCTTACCGCTTCTTTTCGTATTCCTCGCGTATTACGTCACAGACCTCCTTCATGGAGAGCTTGTCCGTGTAAAACGCCTTTTGAAGCAGCGCGCGCGGAATGTATTCGTCGAATTTTTCAAAGACCGGGACCTCGTTTTCGCCTACGAGCTCGCTTTCGTCCACGTGCTCGGAGGTTATCACTCTGTTCATATACGCCGCCACGGCGTCCGGCTTTGCACTCTCGCTTTTATAAGTCAGATAATAACAGCTTCCGCTTTCTATCGAAGAAAGTCCGAGAGTACGGGCGCATTTGAATCTGAGGAACCTCTTCAGCGTGCGCATGGACTTCGTTCCGATCCACGGGAACATGACGAAGCTCGTGTTTCCCAAAGGGACGATCAGCTTTTCGGTGAAGTGCGTGTTCCTGTTAAGCGCGCGTACCTGCTCGAGCCGCTCCCTCGCGGCGGGAAGAAGGTAGGGGTATACCTCGTTTTCCTCGATGACCCTCCTCATGCGCCGCAGTATCTTCGTGTGGATCTCGCCCTTGTCGCCCGGCCATGATATCTCCATCTTCCCCTTTACCGGGTCGACGTATACGAGACGGCGCGAAAAGTCGACCTCCTTGACCTCCCATACCTTGCCCGCGAGAGCGAATCTGTCGCCCACGGGCGGCACGGACGTTATCGTACCGATCTCCTCCGAACCCATACGGACCGTGAAATCCTCGGAATCCTTGAAAACTGCGTAAAACTTGAAATTGCCGCAAAGCCTTTCTCCGTTGGCTCCGAGGACGAGTTCTCCATCCTCGGACTTTTCGAGAAAGCCGCCGCGTATCATGGATATGAGAAGATCGCGGTAATCCTCCCTCGGAACGTCGCGGAAGCAGGAAAGGGAAAGTACCGTTTCTGCGAGCTTTTTCGGCGTGACCGATCCCGACGAAAAGCATATGGAGAGCGTCTGATGGAAAAGCAGGCTGAGCGGCATTTTCTTTTTCACCGGCGGCTCTATGAATCTTTCTTCGATATAAAGCTGTATGATGGCTATCGCCTGAATGAGCTCCCACGGGATGAGCTGATACACCGGAGCGTTCGGCAGGATGGGGTCCTCGCGGAAAACGAGAAGCATCTCCGGAGTGTTGCCGCGCCTTCCGGAACGCCCGAGTCTTTGAAGAAAGCTCGTGACCGTGTTCGGACTGCCCATGTTTATTATTCTTTCGAGCTTTCCGATATCTATACCGAGCTCGAGCGTGACCGTCGCGCACGCCGTGTTTATCTCTTCGCGCTTCAGCGCCGATTCCGTCTCCTCGCGTATGGCGGCGGAAAGGTTGCCGTGATGTATGTAAAAGCGGTCAGGCTCGCGCCGTATCTCCGCAATCCTTCTCAACGTCGCCGTCACATGCTCCGTCTCCTCGCGGGAATTGGAGAATATGAGACACTTTTTGCCCGCCGTCGCGTCGTATACGAAATCGGCGCACGGATCGGACGCGGGCTTTTTCGGCGCGTCTCCGCCCTGTTCTCCGGAAGCTTCTTTTGCCTCCGGCGCGTTTTGCGCCTTGCTTTCCGGCACGTCGTCAAAGCTTATATCTGTATCCGTGTCTCCGTCCGTCTGATCTCCGCTCAGGTTTTCCGCGGCAAAGAAATGCTCCGCGGCGAGCTTTACGGAAAGGCGGCTCGTCGAAATGTTTATCACCGAGGTCTTTCTGCCGTTTCCGCCGAGCCACTGCGCGGCGGCGTCTATGTCTCCCATGGTCGCGGAAAGGGCGATGCGTCGGGGGGACGAGCCGATGAGGCGCGATATGCGCTCGATGATGCACTTGGTCTGATTGCCTCTGTCGTATCCCATCAGCGTGTGTATCTCGTCAATGACGATGAACCTCAGGCGCGAAAAGATGCGCGGGATATCGTTTTTACGGTTCATCAGCATGCTTTCGAGCGATTCCGGCGTTATCTGCAGAATACCCCGAGGATCCTTTACGTATTTTTCCTTGTGCGCGGCGGGAACGTCGCCGTGCCAGTGGAATACCGGTATGCCGGATTCCGAGAGTATGAAATCGAGGCGTTCGAACTGGTCGTTGATAAGAGCTTTGAGCGGCGCGATGTAAAGGACGGTAAAACTGTCCGCGCCCTCGGAAGAGAGCATGGATATGATGGGAAAGAACGCCGCTTCCGTTTTGCCGCTGGATGTGGCGCTCGATATGATCAGATTGTCCTCCGTGTTGAAAAGCACGTCCGCGGCTTTGATCTGAACCTCTCTGAGTTCGTTCCAGCCGCTTTTGTATATGTATTCCCTGATAAAAGGCGAAAACCTTTCGAATACCTCGTTTCCGTTCATTGCTTTGCCTCCGGACGCTTTATTTCTTTGCTTTTTACGGTTCTTTATATTCTAACATAACACGCGCGTCCAAATCAATACCCCGAATAAAAAACGGTGTATTGACTTGCGGCGGTTTTTGAAGTATAATAAAAAGAAAATTTCGGACGGAAGAGAGGAACAGCGATGCCAAAGCCGATAATCGCCGTGGTGGGACGGCCGAACGTGGGAAAGAGCACGTTTTTCAATAAATTGACCGGCAGAAGAAGCTCGATAGTTGACGACACCCCCGGCGTTACGCGCGACAGACTTTACGGCGAGACCGAGTGGTGCAGCAGAAAAATGACGGTCATTGATACCGGAGGCATTGAGCCGAAGGAGGATACCGAGATACTGCGCCACATCGTCGCTCAGGCGAAGATCGCCATGGAGACGGCGGACGTCATCATATTCCTTACGGACGTCCGTACCGGCGTCACCGCAAACGACAGGGAAATAGCGCAGCTTCTCAAAAGGACCGGAAAGCCATGTGTTCTTGCGGTGAACAAGGTCGATTCCGTCGGCGAGCTTCCCGCGGAATTTTACGAATTTTACGAGCTCGGCATGGAAAACGGACCGTTTCCCGTGTCTTCGATACACGGCACCGGCACGGGCGACATACTCGACTGCGTGCTCTCCCTTCTTCCCGAAGGCGCCTTCGACGAGGATGAGGACGACGACCGCATAAACGTCGCCGTCATCGGAAAGCCGAATTCCGGAAAGAGCTCGCTGATAAACAAGATACTCGGCGAGACGAGAGTGATCGTCTCCGACGTCGCCGGGACCACGCGTGACGCCGTTGATACGCCGTTTGAGAACAGCTTCGGAAAATACAACCTTATCGACACCGCCGGAATAAGAAGAAAAAGCAAGGTGGAGGACGCGATAGAGCGGTTCAGCGTCATGCGCGCCACCTCTGCGATAGAACGCGCCGACGTGTGCCTTATAATGATAGACGCTTCGGAGGGCATCACCTCTCAGGATGAAAAGATAGCCGGACTTGCCCATGAGGCGGGAAAAGCGTGCATCATCGTCGTGAACAAGTGGGATCTCATCACCAAGGACAACTCCACCACCGGCGAATTCACGAAAAAAATATACGACGCCCTTTCTTATATGACCTACGCTCCGCTCGTCTTCATTTCCGCGAAGACCGGGCAGAGAGTGGAAAAGCTCTTCGAGCACATAAACTACGTGAATATGCAGGCGTCCCTGAGGATATCCACGGGAATGCTCAACGACGTGCTCACCGAGGCGACGTCGAGAGTACAGCCGCCGAGCGACAAGGGCAGGAGACTGAAAATATTCTACATGACCCAGCCTTCGGTAAAGCCTCCGACGTTCGTCATATTCTGCAACGATGCGGAACTGTTCCATTTCTCATATCAGCGATATATCGAAAACAAGCTTCGCGAGGTGTTCGGCTTTAAGGGAACTCCCATAAAGCTCGTCATCCGCGAGAGAGGCGAAGAAAAGTGATCTTTCAAAAAAGGGGAGAAACATGGATACAATCAGTAATTTCGGCGATCTTGTCACCTACGGTGCTCTGAGGGTATATTTACCGCACACGATCGCGTTCGTCGTGATCGGATACGTCATCGCCGCCCTCGCCGCGTATTTCATCGGAAGCGTGAACACGTCCATAATAGCGTCGTCCGTCTTTTTCAAAAAAGAGATACGGGAGCACGGAAGCAATAACGCGGGACTCACGAACATGCTTCGCGTGAACGGAGCGAAGGGAGCGGCGATAACGCTCGCCGGAGACGTTCTGAAAACTTTTGCCGCCGTGTTCATCGGTATGCTTCTCATGGGCTGGCCGGGCGGATACGTCGCGGGATTTTTCACGATGATAGGGCATATGTTCCCGGTATACTTCGGCTTCAAGGGCGGAAAAGGCGTTCTCTGCGCCGCCGCCGCGATACTTCTGCTCGATCCGCTGACGTTCGCGCTCCTTCTCGTCGTGTTCATTATCATAGTCGCGGTGACGAAATACGTGTCAGCGGCGTCTCTGACCGTGGCGTTTCTGCTGCCCCTCGTGACGTTCGCGTTCCACAGGCTGACTCCGCAGGTCACCGTCATATGCACGACCATCCTCATGTGCGTCTTTATTATAGCGGCGCATAAGAAGAACATACGCAGACTCCTCGACGGAGAGGAAAACAAGCTCGATCTCAGATCGAAAAAGAAAAAAGCCGCGGACGGAGAAGAAGCTGCGGAACAGCCATTGAACGCGGAAAATAAAAACAAAAAAGGCGGGAAAAACGCTCCGGGAAAACGCTCCGGCAGTCTTCTTGACGACGATCCGGACGAAACCGGCGAAAACAGCGTAAGCGGCAGCGGAAGCGATACGGACGCGAAAGGATAAACGGGTAATAAAATGGGATTTTTTGACGCGCTGAAAGCAGGACTTGCAAAGACAAAGAAATTTTTCACACAGGGAGCGGACGATCTTTTCAGGAGCATTTCCGGAAAGCTCGACGACGATTTTTACGACGAGCTGGAAGAGCTGCTCATACTCAGCGACGTGGGTACGGGCGCTTCCGCCGAGATAATAGAAAAACTCAAACAGAAGGTAAGGGACGACCGCATCTTCGACGGAGACGGCGCGAAGGCGGCTCTGAAAGAGATCCTCATCGAGACTGTGTCATTTGACGACAACGGGCTCAGGCTTTCCACAAAGCCGTCAGTCATACTCGTCATCGGCGTGAACGGCGTAGGCAAGACGACGTCGATAGCGAAGATATCGAAATGCCTCATCGACGAGGGCAAGAGCGTTACGCTCGCCGCCGCCGACACCTTCCGCGCGGCGGCGATAGATCAGCTCGGTATATGGGCTGACAGAGTCGGTGCGAAGCTCGTTAAGCAGAGCGAGGGGTCCGATCCCGCCGCCGTGGTGTTCGACGCCGCGGGAGCCGTCAGGAAAAACGGCAGCGACGTTCTGATAATAGACACCGCCGGAAGGCTCCACAACAAGAAGAACCTCATGGACGAGCTTGCGAAAATCAACAGGGTCGTGGACAGGGAGCTTCCGGGATGCGACAGGGAGACGTTCCTTGTGCTTGACGCCACAACGGGTCAGAACGCCGTGAATCAGGCGAAGGAATTCATGCACACCGCCGACATAACGGGACTCGTGCTCACAAAGCTCGACGGAACGGCGAAGGGAGGATTCGTGTTCTCGCTGAAAAAGGAGCTCGGCATCCCCGTCAGATTCATAGGAGTGGGAGAAAAGGCGGACGATCTGAAGCCCTTTGACGCGCACGATTTCGTGGAAGCGCTGTTCGACTGAGCGGATAAAGCGCTTTTCAGGGAGAAGACCGATATGTTTAACATTCTTGCCGTCGGTGATATCGTTTCCGAGTGCGGAGTCGATTTCATCAGAAGGAACCTCTGGAGCATCCGCGAAAAATACGCCGTGGACTTCGTCGCGGCAAACGGGGAGAACTGCGCGAAATACAACGGGCTTTCCCCCGACGATGCCGATACTCTTTTTACCTCCGGCGTGGACGTCATAACCACAGGGAACCACATCTGGCGGAAAAAAGAGGTGTATACGTATCTGGACGATACGGACGCTGTCCTTCGCCCCGCGAATTATCCGCCGTCCTGCCCGGGGCACGGATACGCGATCATAAGAGCCGACGGTATCCGCGTGCTTTGCGTCAATATCCTCGGAGTCGTTTTCATGGAAAGCCTCGCCTCTCCCTTCGACACCCTCGACGCGATCCTCGAAAGAGAAAAGGGCGCTTACGATATTTCCGTCATTGACTTACACGCAGAGGCGACGAGCGAAAAGATAGCTTTCGCCAGATACTTCGACGGCAGGTGCGACGTCATATTCGGCACGCACACCCACGTGCAGACGGCGGATATCTGCCTGCTTCCGAAGGGCACGGCTTATATCACCGACGTAGGCATGACGGGCGCGGTGGATTCCGTTCTCGGCGTCGCGCCGGAATGCAGTATAGAAAGATTCAGAACGAAAATGCCGGTCAGATTCGAGCCCGCCTCGGGTCCGGTACGTATGTGCGGGGCGCTGTT